>OLRO01000006.1_pt1 | contig 281164 bp, 196 predicted proteins | sample 1673131 | NCBI WGS metagenome assembly OLRO01 (sample SAMEA3136757, study PRJEB25190) | human gut metagenome | biome: human gut; feature: human-associated habitat; material: faeces | place: Austria | collected 2013 | reverse complement strand
ACCGTGCCACCGGCAAATATATACGCACTATAGGACGTCTTGGAGAAGGTCCTGGAGAGTATGTCAGTGCTATGGATATTTGCTATGACGAGAAGGAAAAGTGCATCTGCGTTGTGGATTATTATAAAAGCGCGATACACAATTACTCTCTCGACGGCAGGTTTCTCGGTGACAGAAAGTTTGACGAAGAAACCGCTGAAGGTGTGAATTTGACGGTTTTTGCAGACTGTGCTCCGGATGGCAACATGCTGCTTTCCTTGAGTATGTCAGCAAAGAAAACTTCACGTGACCATGTATATATGATGTTACGTCCTGACGGTTCGTCGACAGGAGTGGACGTTTTCTCTCCTGTGAAGGCAGAAATAGGGACCATTGAAGTCTCCAGGCATCCTATCGCCAAGAGTGAGGACGGTCTGCGGTTCTTCAAGTTTTTGAATGATACCATCTTCACTTTGTCCGGTGACGAGGTTGTTCCTTTCTGCAAGTTGAATTTGGGACGCAAGATGCCGGATAAGAAAATCCTTGCCAAGACAGGACCTTATAATCTTTTGAATACGGCAAAACTTTACAAGAGCGGTTACTCTTTGGCTCTTTGTGAACTCTATGAGGACAAAAACTACATACTTGTCCTTACCGAGCCTCTTACGCTTCAAGGCAGAGAGAATTATCTGATAAACAAGAAGACTCTTGAAGGTATTCACATCAAAGGGTCTGCCGAGCTGGCAGTGGAAGGTGTCATGTTTCTTGAGGGAAGACTTATGCCGTCTGTAATCGATTCCAACCGCAATGAGTTCATAAGCTGGTTCGCTCCGATATGGATAGAGTGTATGCGTGATGATATCTTTGCCAAGAATCTTGACGTGAAGCTTTATAAGAAGGAGATGAGGACGTTCTTTGAGAAGGCAGACCCGGATGGCAATCCGTGTCTGGTGTTCTATGAGAACTGATATGCGGAATCTAACGGAACCGTACATATAAAAATACTTTCATGTTTATATAATAAAAATGTATGAAGACTGATTTGAAATTCTTTGCAACGGTCACGGTAGCGGCAGCAGCATTGATTGCCGGTGTCGCTGCGGTGATGTTGTCTGGAAAGGACAGCAATGGAGGGCATACACAGACGGATGCTGACAGAGAGTATGATGCGGAGGTGGTGATGAGTCATCTGAATTATGACGGACTGTATCTGAACGGAAACACCACATTGAACTGTTATGACAGAACAGGGAAACTGAAGGAGTCCGATATACCATTGGATTCTGTCATGAGAGGAGGCAAGTGTCTCGCACTGTTCTCCATGAACAGTTGTTCTGATTGTTCGAGGCTTGAGATGTCCCTGCTCTCAAAACTTCCTTGCCGTGACAACATCGTGTTCGTGTTCGATTATGACATGCACAGTCATATGGGAAACCGTAAGATGCCTGCCGGAGGATTCTACGAGATTTGCAAAGGAAAACTGTGTGACGGGATAGAAGATGAACCTCAGTTCCCTATTCTTTTTTATACTGAAGGGCTTAGAATAGTGACATCTAACGTAGTCAGTACGACAACGCTTCCCTTCACACGCAGGTTTCATAATTTCATCAGTAAGAAACTATCAGAATGACTATGGGTTATTATCGCCAAAAGAGTGCCGGTGAGCACAATGAAAGCTCGCTTTCGGATTGTCGGACGCAGCCTGTCTGTATTAGAAGAATGTTGCCTTACCTGCTGCTGGCAGCCGTCACCGTTGCCGTATATATACAGACTGTGTGGAACGATTTCCTGTTTCACTGGGATGACCAGTGGGTTGTGATAAACGCGTTCACAGACCGCGGAATGTCATGGAGCAACATATGGGATGTTGTGACACAGTTTTATCACGGTCAGTATGCTCCCGCCAACGAGCTTTATTATATCATCATTTACAGTCTTTTCGGATATAACTCATATGCGTTTCATGCCGGCAGCGTGCTGTTGCATACGGCAAACGTACTGTTGACCTACCGTTTTGTGTTCCTGTTGTCATTAAAGACACAGAATGGAGAGACTGCTGTCGCAGGCAGAATCGCGTTTGTCACGGCATTGTTGTTCGCTGTCCATCCTGTATGCGTGGAGTCGGTGGCGTGGCTGAGCGCGTCCAAGATACTCGTATATTCATTGTTCTATCTTACGGCACTCATCATCTACATACGCTACATCGAGCGAAAGGATGCGGCGTCCTATCTGCTTGTACTTCTGTTATACATTCTTTCGTTCGCCGGAAAGGAACAGGCTGTGGTGCTTGTGCTGTGCTGCGCGCTTGTCGACTACGCCATGCGCAGACGTGAACCGGTGCTGTTGATGGTTGCGGAGAAAGTGCCGATGTTGTTTCTTGCCCTGTTCTTCGGACTGATTACCATCCTTTCTCAGGGCGACACTTCCGGCGGTTCCATGCCGCAGTATGATATTATGGAACGCAGTCTTCTTGCGTTTTACTCACTGTTTGAATATATTGTCAAGGCGATAGTGCCTTACAACCTGTCTTATATTTATCCGTTCCCGTTCCAGCCCGATGACGCCGTTCCGTTCGGAATTTATCTTTATCCTTTATATGTACTTGCATTGGGCTATCTTGTCTTTGTCTTCAGACGTGACAGGATGATACTCTTTGCAGCCCTTTTCTTTGTCATACATGTTCTTGTGGCTCTTCATATAGTACCGATATCAAGGTTTGCTGTCACTGCCGACAGATATTCATACCTCTCGCTGATAGGCTGCGCTTTCATGATTGCTTATCTGTCGGCGACACGTTTCCGATTTACACGATGGGTGAAACTTGCGCTTGCAGTGTATGTGGTGTGTCTGTCGGTAATGACTCTGACATATGAGAGACACTGGAGAAATACCGATATGCTTAAACAGAACATACGTGAGATACTCAAATCGAGGAAAGATTATGATGACGGAAAGAAAACTCTGATTACAGCTCCGGTCAATGCCGGACATTAACTCCGTACCGTTCACGACAATACTGACAACATACAATATTCAAACTATGAAGAAACCAATATATAAGATACTCCCGCCGGTGGCACTGATGTTCCTTGCCGCTGTATTTCCGGGATGTAAGGGCGAAGGTAATAAGACCGTAGATCAGAACGTTCCTTTAAAGGCTGACACGATAACCGGTGTTGTGAGGACCGTCAAGGTGAAGCCGTCCGATTTCAAGGTGCAGATGGTGAGCAACGGAAAAGTGGAGGCGACAAACATCGCCGAGCTTATGTTCAGAACCAACGGGATAATATCCCGTGTCTATGTGAAGAACGGACAGCACGTGCAGAAAGGGCAGGCTATAGCGTCGCTGGACAAGTCTGATCTGCAGGGAGACATCGCAAAGAAAGAGATGGAATGCGAGATGTCCGAGTTCCAGCTTAAAGACATCCTTATCGGACAGGGCTATTCATATGAGGAGCAGGACAAGATTCCCGCCAAAATACTCAGGCTTGCCATGATAAAAAGCGGATACCTGAGAGACAGGAAGGAGCTTGAGGAACTCAAACAACATTTGGAGCAGACCACGCTTCGCGCTCCGTTCGCCGGTCTGGTGGCAGACCTTGATGCCAAGCCACACAGCTCTGCCGGAACCGAGCCTGTTTGCCGTATTGTCGGTCAGAGTGGTATGGAAGTGAAGTTCCCGCTTGTCGAGAATGAGGTAAGACTTGTCAGAGTGGGCGATGCGGTAACCATCTTGACTTACGGTGACGGCGAGAAGCCTTTGGCAGGACGCATAAGAGCCATCAATCCCATTGTCGACAAAGACGGACTGATAACGGTGGAGGCGACTGTAGAGTCAGGTGCGAATCTGATTTCGGGAATGAGTGTGAGGGTGCTTGTCAATAAGACGGCTCCAGACCAGATTGTCGTGCCCAAGACTGCGGTGGTGCGCCGGTCTGAACGGGATGTCATCTTCACCGTAAACGACAATAAGGCGGAGTGGCATTATGTGAATATCGGACTGGAGAACATGACGGAATACACCATCACAGACGGATTGGAGCCGGGAATGGAGGTTATAATATCCGGTTCGCAGAACCTTGCGGACGGAAGTGCGGTAAAAGTACAAAACTGACGGGAGGAGACTGTGGTATGGATATGATAAAATTTCTGCTGAAGCGTCCTGTCGCTGTGTGCATGACCTTTTTCGCGTTCTGTCTGCTCGGAGTGATAGCATATGCCAATCTGCCCGTATCACTGCTCCCGCACATACCTGTTCCTGAGATCAATGTCAAGGTGACGGCATCGGGCTCTTCAGCACAGGAGGTGGAGCAAAGCGCCATCGCTCCGATAAGAAGAGAACTGCTTACGGTGGGTGATGTCGAGAGCATATACAGCAAATCGTCCAACAATCATGGATTTGTAAATCTCAGATTCGCTTACAATACAGATATAGACATCGCGCTGGTGGAGATAAACGAGAAGATAGGCAAGGTGACGGAGAATCTTCCTGCCAACTTCGACAGACCGCAGATCGACAAGGTCAACAGTACGGATATTCCTGTAGAGTATGTCACACTCACCCTGAAGAGCGACCGGCCTTTCGAACCTACAAACACCGATGAGTTTGTCCGTATGAGTGAGTTGTGCGAGAAGGTCATCAGCCGGCGCATAGAACAGCTCCCCGAAGTAGCCATGGTCGATATCAGCGGACTCATGAGAAAGGAGATACAGATAACGCCCAAGAAGCGGAACCTTGAATTGACAGGCATCACAGGCACCGACATAAAGAACGCCGTGCAGGCAAGCAACGTCCGCCCGAGTGCCATGCGCATAAGAGACGGATATTTTGAGCGCACCATACACATAGAGAACTCTCTGATGTCTGTTGAGGATATAAGGAACGTGTCGGTGAAAAAGAACGGACGCATATACAGAATAGGTGACGTGTGTGAGGTGAGTCTCGTGCCTCAGGAAGACATAGGCGTGGCATTGTCACAGGGAAAACGTTGTGTCAGCATGCGTGTCATAAAGAAGACCGACGCCAAGGTGAACCGGCTGAGAGAGGATTTGAGGAAGTCGCTGAAGGAGTTCTCCGTACAATATCCGGACATAGAGTTTCAGGAGAGCCGCGACCAGACAGCCTTGCTCAACTATTCCATCGTGACGCTGAAGGAGAATTTCATCTCGAGTCTTGTGCTTATGCTTATCGTGGCGTTTGTCTTTATGGGCGACTTCAAGACACCTGTAGTCACTGCTATCAGCATGACGGTGGCGCTCATCATCACCTTTCTTGCTTTCTTCGTGTTCGGAATGTCGCTCAACATCTTGAGTCTCTCGGGACTAATCCTTGTCGTGGGTATGATGATAGACAACATTCTGATAACGTCTGAAAACATCCTTATGCACGAGCAGGCAGGTGAAGGAATCATCGAGGCGTGCGCCAGAGGCACTGCGGAGATGATAACGCCTATGCTTAGTTCCACGCTCACAACCATCGTCGTGTTCATCCCTCTGGTCTTTCTGAGCGACATGGCAGGCGCGCTGTTTATCGATCAGTCGCTCGCTATAAGCATCGGTCTCCTCGTGGCTTATATCCTTGCTTTGTTCCTCATGCCTGTGCTCTTTATGCTGTTCGGCAAAATGGACAGGGCTTTGGAGTCAAGATACAAGAACCACGACAGGTTAAGCAGGCTGCTGACGCGGATGTTGGACCGCTTTTACGACAGAGGCATACGCTTCGTGTTCCGTCGCAGCAGATTGTCATTGTGCCTGGCGTTGCTCTCCATCCCCCTTTGCTTCCTGTTTTATGAGCTCATGCCCAAGGCGCGCATGCCGCATACGGAGAGCAGCGAGATGCTTGCCAAAATATCATGGGACACCAACCTGCCGCTGGAAGAGAATGTGCGGCGCACCAACGACATTGTAAAAGCCTTCACGCCGCACACCGACTATATCGCAGCATCGGTAGGCACGCAAGGCTATATGATGGAGACAAAGGACATCCTCTCCACTTATCAGACAGAGATATACATGAAGGCTTCCGGCTACAGACAGCTGGAGGAGTGTAAGGACTCGTTGGCTGGATATGTCAAGAGCCGCTATCCGGATGCCGCGCTCACCACCTCCGCCGCCGACAACATATTTGACAGAGTGTTCGACACGGGGCAGGCTCCCGTCATAGTGAAGCTTTATCCCGATGATGTGAACGGAGCGCAGTTCCGTGAGGAGGCTGCTGACATAGAGAGGAAGATTGGAAGATATGGCGGCAGGATGGAGACTGCGTCAAAGCAGAGAGAGATTGTCGTGTCGCTCAACAAACGCAACATCGACTATTACGGGCTCGACCGGCAGGACGTTGTCAATGCGCTCATGAGGGCGTTTAAGGGTACTGAGGTCTCGGAGATTTATTCTACAGACTACATTCCCGTCGTTCTGAAGGACAACGCACGTGACTGGAACACCCTGCTGCGCAGTCATTCGGTTGCCTCGAAAGACGGTAGGATGGAATTCCCGCTGTCTTCTCTTGTCAGCTACACCTACACAACAGGACTCACCAATCTGGAGGCTGACGGGAACGGAGTGATGTATCCCATCAAGCTGTGGAACCTTAAAGACGCCCGCTCTGTGGCAGGCGACATAAGGACTGATGTGCTGGACAGCATTCCAGAGCTGAAGTCAGCCATAGGAGGAGAGGTGGCGTCGGAGAACAAAATGACCTCCGGACTGATAGGTATATTCCTGTTGTCCCTGTTGCTTATGTACTTCATACTGTGCGCGCAGTTCGAGAGCTTCACGCAGCCGCTCATTGTCCTTGCCGAAATACCTGTGGACATAGCCTTTGCAATGCTCGTCCTGATGTGTTGCGGATATTCGCTGAACATCATGTCGGGCATAGGCTTGATAGCGTCCTGCGGAATCGTCATCAACGACAGCATCTTGAAGCTTGACGCCATCAACGTGCTTGTCAAAAAAGGAATGAAGCCGCAGGAGGCGATACACAAGGCGGGAAAAATGAGGATACGCCCCATCATCATGACATCTCTTACCACTGTCATCGGCATGGTGCCTTTCTTCTTCACCAACGACCTCGGTTCCGAGCTGCAGCAGTCGCTCGCGCTCGCCATGATAGCGGCTCTTTGCATAGGCGTCCCTGTGAGTCTGTTCCTGATACCGCTGATATATGATAAGTTTATTCTGGAAAGAAAGCATCGTTACGCCGTCGTTCCGGCAGACACAGGTGTGATAAAGGAGATGTGAATATGGCACATACCACACGCAAAATATCGTCGTTCTCAATATTGGTCCTGTTCGTGTGCTTGTCATTGATAGGAGTGGGACTGGCGTATTATGTGCCGTTCCAAAGCTCTGCCACATCAGAGCTGCCGCGCGTCACTGTGTCGTTCAATACAAGAAACCAGCTCTCTCCAAGTATCGTAGAGAATGAGATTACCAACAGACTTGAGCAGGTGTTGTGCCGTATAGAGGGACTGAGCCGCATCACGTCGTCCTCTACCGAACGCTCGGGCAAGATAAACCTGACGATGTTTCCGGGCACTGACATGAAGAGGGCGCGCTTTCTTGTGATGACAAATATAAATAAGGTGTGGAAGCGCATCTCCGATCTGGCTTATTATCCTGACGTTAGCGTGTCGACAACGGGCGGAAGAAGCGGCACCGAGTTTATGAGCTACTCTCTCAGAGGCAACACTTCCGTGTCAGTGTTGTCGGCGTATGTGGAGGAGAAGGTGAAGCCTGCGCTGAGCCGTGTGAAGGGTGTTGACGAAGTGAGGTTTGAAGGCAGGCGGCAGGACGGGTTCATCCTGAAGTACGACCAAAGGGTTCTTGACAACCTGCATGTGGACTTTTCGTCGGTCATACGTGCCATACAGGAATGCGGCACGGCTTCCAGCCTTGGTCTTCTTCCCTATGAGGATGAGGAAGGCAATGAGGTTATGATGCGGTTCCGGTTGCAGAACGATGACGACCCGCTCGACTTTCTCTCGCTCTATGTCACGTCTGACGACGGCGTCAGGATTCCTTTGTCGTCCATCGTCACCATTGTCCCCGACAGCGGCAACGAGGACAGCAGCGTGCGCATAAACGGACAGAACACCGTGTTTGTCTATATTGTGGCGAAGCCTGACGCCAATCAGATTGTGGTGAGCCGTCACATAAGGGATGCCGTGGACATGTTGAAGGCTGAGTTGCCGCCGGGTTATGAGCTGTCAGCCGAGAGCGACATGTCAGAGAAACTGAAGGCTGAGGCTTTCAACATCGGTTTCCGTCTGATACTCACCGTCATCATCCTTCTGGCTTTCATGTTCCTGTCTATAAGAAATGTGAGGCTCGTGGCAGACACCATGCTCAGTCTGCTTGTCGCCATGCTCGTAGCCCTGATAGGATATTTCGTGTTCAATGTGGAGGTAAACATGTATGCGCTTGCCGCAATCACCATCTCGTCAAACCTGATGATAGACAACATAATCGTGATGTCAAACCAGGTGCTCTACCGCAAGAACATCAATGCCTTCATGCCCATGCTTGCCGCCACGCTGACCACCGTAGGCGCGCTTTCTCTTGTGTTCTTTGTAGGCGACAGACAGAAGGTCACTTTAAGGGAATTTTCAGAGGTTCTCATCATCAATCTGTTCGCATCGCTGTTCGTCGCCACCTTCTTTGTGCCGGCATTGCTGGAGCAGACAGGACTGAGCACATACCGCAGCAGGCGCATCACACCGCGCAAACTCATGCTGCTCAGGCTGTTCAACCGCTGTTATGAAAGGCTGATAGTATTCTTGAGGAGGCATCGCAAGCTGTTGTGCGTGCTGCTCGTGCTGTCGTTCGGACTGCCTGTGTTCCTCCTGCCGGTCAGCATCATAAAGGAGGGCAAGTGGGTGAGGCTGTACAACAAGACGCTTGGCAGCGATACATACATTGAGTACATCAAGCCTTGGGTGGACAAGTACATAGGCGGTTCGCTCTACAGATTCTGCTCATACAACGACAAGATGGAGGATGAGGAGTTTTCCTACGACCCTGACAGACCTGTCCTTATTATCGGAGCCAAACTGCCTTCCGGTGCAAAAAGCGAGATGCTCGACATCCCGATAAAGCGTATGGAACATTGTCTGGCGTCACAGTCTGGCATCAGGCAGTTCAACACCCATGTCAACGGCACCGACAATGCGTTCATCGAGGTGTTCTTCAGCGAGAAGGCATGCAATGAGGGAGCTCCCGTCACGGTGCGCGGCAGGGTGATACAGGAGGCGTTGTCAATCAGCGGACTTACCTGGCGTGTCACAGGTCCCGGCAATATGATGTTCTCCAACACTCCGGTCATGGAGGCAGGGAGATACGCCGTCACGATGAACGGCTACAACTATGACCGGCTGCGGAGATATGCCGCCCAGTTCAGAGACTCGCTCGAGTCGGTCATGAGAGTGAGAAACGTCACCATATCGTCACGCGAGCTCGTCACACTTCCCGACTACAAGGAACTCACTTTCGACATATCTGAGAGGAGTCTCAGCCGCTACGGAGTCACCATGGCAGACGTCATAGGCGAGCTGTCGCGTCAGTATGGCAACGCAAGTTCCGTAAGAATATCACGCAACGGAGCGGTGAAGATGCTCCTGCCACAGTCGTACGCGAGAAACGAAAACGACATCTGGGCTCTGACGAACACGCCTCTTGTCATCAACGGAAAGGAGGTGAAGCTGTCAGAGATAGGCACTTTTGAGATGCATGTCGCTCCGATGAGCATCGAGAGGGAAAACAGGCAGTATGTCCTTCTGGTGCAGTGCGACTATAAGGGCGACATGGGAAGGGCTAACGATGTGATGGAGAGCAAGGTTGAGAATTTCAGCAAGCTTCTTCCGTTGGGCTATACCATAAGGTACGGGATGTTTTTCAACCGTAGCGAACGCACCAAAACAACGGCTCTGGTGCTGCTTGTCATAATAGGCATAATATACGTCACCACCTGTGTGCTGCTCAATTCTTTCAGGCAGCCGTTCGCCATAATAATGGTCATACCCGTCGCCTTTATAGGTCTGTTCCTCGCTTTCAGCTGGTTGAGGGCGCCGTTCGGTCAGGGCGGCATGGCGTCCATGGTGCTGTTGTGCGGTCTTACTGTCAACGCAAACATTTATCTTACATACGAATATAACGAGGTGAGAAGGAAATACCCGCGTCTGTCTGAGGCTGCCGCTTTCGTCAAGGCGTGGAACCGGAAGATAGGTCCGGTTTTCCTCACAGTCCTCTCCACCATATTGGGCTTCCTGCCTTTCGTGATTGAGAACAGCTCGGACAATTTCTGGTACGGGCTGGCTGTCGGCACCATGTCGGGACTCGCATTCACCATGGTGGGCATATTCATCTTTTTACCTGTATTCCTGATTAAATTAAAGAAGCGATGAAAGTATTGTTTTACAGAATTGTTTTACCCTTCAGGGCGTTCTTCTCAAAAGCCGGTATGGCTTTTCTGATGTTCTTGTTCGGCGCGCAGGTCAGCGTGGCGAGGAAGTTGCTGTCAATCAACGATGCCATATCGTTGGGTCAGCAGAACTCTCTGAACGCCATGATTGCACGTCTCAATTTCATGAGCGACTATTGGAGCTATAAGTCCTTCAGGGCGCAGCTGCTTCCTGCGGTAAATCTCAGGGGCAACCTGTTGCAGTTCAACCACAGCATGGTGGAGGTGAGAAACTATGAGAACGGCGAGATTTCACTGCGGCAGGACAACTCCATGAGCAACAGTCTTTCGCTTTCGGTAGACCAGAACGTGGTGCCTCTTGGCGGAACGCTGTCGGTGCAGTCTTATCTCTACAGGCTCGACCAGTTCAATTATGGTTACAGGACATACGACTCGCAGCCGCTTCGCATTGTCTATTCGCAGCCGCTGAGGGCTTTCAATTCGCTGAAATGGCAGAAGAAGACCGAACCGATGAGATATGAGCTTGCCAAACGCGAATATCTGGAGAATATGGAGACGGTGACGGAAAATGTGGTGTCGCTTTTCTTCAGCGTGCTCTCCTCGCAGTCGGCATATGAGCAGAGCGAGCGCAAGTTGCAGGACCGGCGGCAGCTGTATGAGATGTCGGAGAAGCGTTTCGAGATAGGCTCGGTCACCAAGAACGACCTCCTGCAGCTGCAACTGTCGGTGCTCAACGCGGAGGTGGAGCTTAACGAGAGGAAGGTGGAGCTTAACGACGACAGGTTCAGGCTGTTCTCGTTCCTCCGCATATTGAGCTATGACGACATTGAACTGATGGTGCCGTCGGACGTACCGCAGATTGAGGTCAATGCGGAGACTGTGGTACAGAAGGCGTTGGAGAACTCCAAGCATGTCCTCTCGCAGCAGTTGAGCATATTGGATTCGGAGAAAAACCTGAAGGAAGCCAAGGCGGCGAAGGGCTTGCAGGTGCAGCTTAACGGCGAGGTGGGCTTCAGCAAGGTAGCCAACCACTTCTCCGACGCTTTCCGCAACATGCAGAACAGCGAGATAGTGGGTGTGACTTTCTCTCTGCCGCTTTTCGACTGGGGTGTGAGCAAAGGACGTGTGAGGATGGCGAAAGCCAATCTGGAGTCGGTGAGGACACAGATGGAGCAGGAGCGTGAGAAGTATATTCAGGACATAAGGACACTGGCCCTCAAGTTCAACATGCAGTACTCGCAGTGTTCAAACACCATGCGGGCGAGGAGCATTGCCGAGGAGAGGTATGAGATAACAAAGAAACGGTTTGAGGAGGGAGGACTCACCGTGACCGAACTCAATACCGCCCAGCAGGATCTTGAGTCGTCGCGCTCGCAGTATATCGCGCAGCTTCAGTCTTTCTGGAGTTCTTATTACTCTCTGCGCCGCATCACTTTGTATGACTGGATACGCAATTCTGACATAGCAGCCGATTTCGACCGTATCATCGACTCTGAATGACGACGCGGGCTGGAGTCATCTTTTGTCCTTGAAGAAGTCCTGCATCAGCCTGCGGCATTCGTCTTCGAGCACGCCTGCCGTGACCGTTGTCCTTGTGTGGAGAGCGGAGGGTGCGTACTGCGTATAGCCGCGCTTGTCGTCAGGTGCGCCGTATACCACCCGCGACACCTGCGACCATCCCAGCGCTCCGGCACACATTGTGCACGGCTCCACGGTGACATACAGTGTGCAGTCTTTCAGATATTTGCCTCCGAGCGAGTCGGCGGCGGCGGTTATCGCCTGCATCTCGGCGTGGGCGGTGACGTCGTGCAGCGTCTCGGTGAGGTTGTGCGCGCGTGCTATTATCCTGTCCCCGCACACCACAACGGCTCCCACCGGAATCTCTCCGGCTTCTTGTGCGGCGTGTGCCTCTGCCAGTGCCATGCGCATGTATTTCTCGTCTTTAGTCTGCCGGTTGTCCTTTTCCATTGCTGTGCGTTTGTCTTTTTCTGTGGCTTTTTTATGTAGTTGTCATGATATGCTTGGCATTCCCTCCCTCAGCCTTTCTGTTTTTCTTGTGCGTCAGGCTTTGCGTCAGTCGTCAGAGCCGGTCCATTCGGAGCGTTCGCGGCGCGATATGCCGAACTTTATGTTGCCAACAGTACCCTTCAGATTGCAGTGTCGGCAGAACGGCATAGGCTTGCATATGAAGTCGAGTATGCTGTCGAAACTCTCCACGCTGTGTATGTCGATGTAGTCGTGCGGCGTCACTTCGAGCCTTGTTCCGAATCTCCGGTTGAAATACTTCACGTATGGTATGAGCGAGCATGTATACAGTCTGCCATGGTCGAGGGCTATGCAGCGGTTGGCGCGTGCGCAGCGCAGGAAGCTGTCGGTGGCGTTCTGGCGTCCTTCAACGTCGAGCGGCACACACACCATTGTCTTCTCCACCACCTCGGTGTTGCCGTAGAAGGAGAACCTCACGCCCTGAGCCCTCACGTGTGCAGCCATGGCGTGATAGTCGAACTTTATGGGATATTTCGTCACTATGATTTGCACGTCGTTGCGGCGGCAGCATTCCCAGAAACGCTCGTCCTCTTTTGGCAGCAGCAGACCGTTGCTCACGAGGTTTATCGGAGTGTGTGGGAAACAGCTGCGGGCGATGTCCATGAACCGCGTCACCTGCGGATGGAGCAGCGGTTCGCCGCCGAGCAGCTGTATCTCCTTTATGCGGTTGCGCGTGCCCATGAGCTGTGCCATGCGTCGGCAGTCGGCTTCAAACGCTTCTGTTTCGGTGAATGTGTGCGGCGCAAGGGGTGAGAAGTTGTCGCATCCCCGGCAGTTGAGGTTGCAGTGGTCGGTAAGATGGAAGTGGAGTATCGGTATCATGTCCCTGCGCCTCATGTTCTTGCGTGTCCACTTTGCCATGAGAGGAAGCAGTTCGCGCCGCATGAGCACCAGTCTGTAGGGCACCATTCTTTTTAAAGCATTCGCTATGTTCATCCTTTGTCTTTCTTTCAAGGTTTGCTGTTTACGGTCTGTTCAGACAGGGGGTGTTGCCGTAAGTAGTGTCATGCGCATGCCTGCGGGTTGGCGGCACACGCGAATGAGTGATGCAAAGTTATACATTCCCCGCAACATACGCAAACGGATTGATGCAAAACAGCCGTTCCCCGGACATGTCCTTCCGGCACTGACCGCGTCCTGCGAGGTTCAGCCGCCTGATTGCCTAAGCCGCTTTCTCATTCTGTTTACCGCTTTTCGTCTATGATGTTTAGGTTTGTTCCGTGTTGAGATTGACGGCTGTATAATGTTAAATTTCAGTTAAAAAACATTTCGTTGTTATCTTGCCGCATTCCCCTCTTCTGTGTGCCGGAGCGCGCATATTGCTCTTCCTTGCGGTTGTCCGGTGCTTGTTTCTGTGGAGTTTTTCCGTCATGATGATGCGGAAGAGGCTCTTCCGTATGTCGGAACGGTGTCTTCCGTGTGCCGGAAAAGCCTGTTCTGCATGATGAAAGAGGCTTTATCGCATAGCCGGAAAGCCCGTTCCGCATGGCTGCTTGGTAGGCGTCGTGGCGATGTCTGGCTGTATCAGGCTCGTTGTCAGAGTGTTACCTCTTCTTGCTGAAAACTGCGTTTTTCTGCGCTTTTGTCGGGTCTTTCACGAGAAACGGACGTATGCGCGGTTGCATTTTAACATTATTGCCCCCATGCTTCACATATCTCGCACAACCGCTTCGGGCATGATGTGACGGCATATCGCATCGTCCGTGACCGGACACGGTGGATTATGTATGATATATTAATTTTAATTAACATATAGGGTCTTGACATGAGGCATTTTATTTAATAACTTGCGCCACATAAAAAACAGTGTCCATGATTATCACACATTCCTTTTGGCAGTCAGTACAGTCTTTTACGGAGGACGGATTCGGATGGATTCATGCCGGACACGACATCCTGCCGTGCGTCCGCGAGTGTATGCGCCTTACGGAATGCGGCACGGATGGCATCGTGCGGACGGTGTGACGCCGGAGGAAGTGTGGCGGTGTGAATGGGCGCGTTTGTAAGTATGGGACGGATAAACGACATATTGAATCTTTGATAGGCTATGTTTTCTGACATTAAGGATGAAAAAGAGAGAAACGTAGGGATACGTTATTTGAAAATCAGAGCATTTGACAGCATTTATACGTGTGTACCAAAAACAGAGAGAGACTGTTTGAGGAAGATTGTTTCAGGATGATTCTACAGTCCGGTATGGCTTTCCTGCACATGCCGGACTCTTCTTTTACGGATATCATACGGAGTGTCTGCGGAAGCGTGACAGGCGGCGTGCGTGACGTGAGGGTCACCGCCTGCGGCGAGTCTCTCGCCAGACAGTCGGCTCGGCATGTCCCTTCCTCATTGTTTTCACGTTGTCGAGGCAGTATGACATGGCGTCGGATGATAAAATAAACGGTGAATAATTTTGCGTTTCATCCTTTTTGCTGTATTTTTGTGATGGCTAAACACCTGCACATGGCAAGACACAACGATATGGGAAAGTGGGGCGAGAACGTGGCGGCGGACTATCTCCGGCGCAACGGATATGTCATACGTGAGCGCGACTGGAGGTCGGGCAAGCGCGACATTGACATCATCGCCGTCACTCCCGACGGCATTACGGTGGTGTTTGTCGAGGTGAAGACGCGCCTGCCCGACAGTGTCATATCGCCCGAGGAGGCTGTAGACAAGGCGAAGATAAGAAACCTGTGTGTGGCTGCCGACAACTATGTGAAGATGCACGAGGTGGATGAGGAACTGCGCTTCGACATCATCACGGTGACAGGCACACAGGGGGGCGAGCCGCACATAGAACATATGGAGGATGCGTTCAACCCGCTTCTGATAATATGAAAAAGATGAATGTACACACGATAAGGCTTGATGAGGTGGACTCCACCAACACTTATCTGCGCCGGATGGAGAATTTGCCGGACGCGGACATTGTGGTCGTGACGTCTGGACATCAGACTGCCGGACGCGGCATGGGCTCCAACAGGTGGGAGAGCGAGGACGGACGCAATCTGCTGTTCTCCATGCTGGTGAGACCGGAGGGTGTTCCGGCGGCGCGTCAGTTCGCGTTGTCCATGGCTGAGGCTCTTGCCGTGAAGGACGCTCTCGACCCTATAGCCGGAGAAGTGACGCTGAAATGGCCCAACGATGTGTATTGGCACGACCGCAAGATAAGCGGCACTCTCATAGAGACAGCGATAAGCGGCAGGCTCGTGAAGGACTGCATATTCGGTACGGGCATCAATGTCAACCAGCGGGTGTTCCGCAGCGATGCGCCCAATCCGGTGTCGCTGCGCCAGATAACGGGGCGCGACACCGACATGAACGTTGTGCTCGACAGTGTGCTGGAGGCGTTTGAGGGATATTATGCCATGGTGCTCGACGGTGAATACGACAGGGTGGGCAGGCTTTATCATAATGCCCTCTACCGCCGCACGGGCATGCACGCCTACTCCGATTCCGACGGTCGTTTCATGGCTTCTGTCGTGAGGGTGGGGCACGACGGCAGACTTGTGCTGCGTGATGACGCCGGGCGCGAGCGGATATATGCGTTTAAGGAAGTGAGTTACATTATTTGAATCATATATGGCAAAGTACAAGAGAATTCTACTGAAGCTCAGCGGCGAGAGCCTGATGGGTAGTCAGCATTTCGGAATCGACCCTGTGAGGCTCGACGAGTATGCAAGGCAGATAAAGGAGGTGCACGAGATGGGGGTGCAGATTGGTATCGTGATAGGCGGAGGCAACATCTTCCGAGGTCTAAGCGGGGCATCCAAAGGCTTCGACCGTGTGAAAGGCGACCAGATGGGAATGTGTGCCACGGTAATCAACTCGCTCGCCTTGAGTTCCGCTCTCGGCGCGAATGGCGTGAAGACAAAGGTCATGACAGCCATTCGCATGGAACCTATAGGTGAGTTCTACACAAAGTGGAAGGCAATAGAGGCGATGGAGGCGGGCTATGTGTGCATCTTCTCGGCGGGCACGGGCTCTCCTTATTTCACTACGGACACGGGCTCGTCGCTACGCGGCATAGAGATTGAGGCGGATGTGATGCTTAAGGGTACGCGCGTCGACGGCATCTATACAGCCGACCCGGAGAAGGATCCGGAGGCTGTGAAGTTCAGTGACATAACATACGACGAGATTTACACGCGCGGACTGAAGGTTATGGATCTCACGGCTACAACGATGTGCAAGGAGAACAATCTGCCGATATACGTGTTCAACATGGATAAGTTCGGCAACCTTAAACGTGTTATGGACGGTGAGGACATAGGCACTTACGTTCACAACTGACGCGCTTCCCGGCAAGCCGCGGCATGCTTTGTGTGCCACGGCTATCATCTGTCGGGTATATGATACGGAGATGCCGGCATGGGCTTTGACTCATGCCGGCATCTCCGTATGTCCTTTATATATGCGCTGTCGGTTTGCCTGTGTGCCGGTGTCTTGGCTCAGGCGCATTCCGGCTGTCATGGATTCCCGGTGTGGTGTCACACTTCCGTGAAGTCCACATATTCGCCCTCGTCCTTCGGTATCTTCTTTTTCTTCATCTGTCCGGAGTATTGCGTCTTTATGCTTTCCTCTTCAGAGGCGTCCCGGCGGTGCGTCGTGCGGCGGTTTCTTGTGTCGTTGAATCCGAACTTATGCATCGTTTCGCGTATGTCGCGGTATACTCTGAACAGGGTGGCACCCAATAATATCGCGATGACAAGGATGAATAGGATGATTATTTTAAGTAAAGTGAACATGTTCCCGTTATTGTTTTTATGTCAGTTGTTCTTGCTGCCGTCAGTCTTTGCAGACTGTGTGAACAGCGATATGATGACATACAGAGGTATGATAAGGCAGAAGCTGCCGATGAATCCTGACCATGCGATGATGGCTACGCACAGTGCCATGAATATGTATTTTATCTCGTTGCCTTTCCATCCCCACTGCTTGAACTTGAGGGCGAACATCGGCAGCTCGGCTACAAGCAGCCAGCAGCACAGCGCGACGAGCATTATGAGCACGCATGACATCCACGGCGAGCTTTCCAGCCATCTGCTTTGGGTGGCGATGAGTGAGCCCCAGAACAGGGCGTTTGCCGGTGTCGGCATGCCGATGAACGATGTTGTCTGGCGTTCGTCGAGGTTGAATTTCGCAAGACGGAGTGCTGAGAACGCTGCCATTATGAATGCCATGAAAGGCAGGACGGCGCGTGCCGGTTCGAGAAACGGGGGATAGTCCATCACGCAAAGCTGCGAAAAGACTATCGCCGAGGGCGCGAAGCCGAACGTGATGTCATCGGCAAGCGAGTCAAGTTCCTTACCGATGGGTGACGATACATGGAGAATGCGTGCGCTCATACCGTCGAAGAAGTCGAAAGCGGCGCCTGTTATAATCCACACAAGAGCCATTCTTGCGTCGAACGCAAAGGCATATCCCGTAGCGATGCAGCCCGATATAAGGTTGCAGCAGGTGATTGCGTTAGGTATGTTTCTTATTATCGGATTTGACATTTCATGTCTTTTATGAAACGATGGTCTTATTTCAGCTTCGCTATTATTGTCTGGTCGCCGGTCGTGCTCTGTCCCATCTTCACGCAGACCTCGCTTCCCAACGGAAGATATACGTCCACTCTCGACCCGAACTTTATGAATCCCAGATGCTCGTCGATGTAGCATTCCTCGCCCTCTTTGGCGTAGGTGACAATCCGGCGTGCCATTGCGCCTGCTATCTGACGGCACAGTATGTCCTTGCCGTCGGGCGTTGTGATGATTATGTCGGCGTGTTCGTTTTCCTCGCTTGCCTTCGGAAGCCATGCCTTGTGGTAGTTTCCATTCTGATGGTGTACATGTTTCACATGCCCGTCAACGGGAAACCAGTTGGCGTGAACGTTGAAAAGACTCATGAAGATGCTTATCATGATGCGCTTTTCATGAAAATACTGGTCTTCATCCACTTCTTCTATGACTACGATACGGCCGTCGGCAGGTGCCACAACGATGTTTTCGGTATCTTCCTGGGGAAAGTATCTGATGGGACAACGGAAGAAATTGACAACCACACCGTACAGAGCCACAGCCACGGCTACGAAGAACCAGAACGGTATCTTGTTGTCAAGACCGCGCCACAACAGCAGTGCTATGGCGGCGAGGATGATGAATCCGTATAGAAGAGTGTCCGTGCCTTCACGGTGCAGACGTATTTTTTTCAGTCTTTTAATCCTTTTTATCATAACTGTTGATGTACATCTATCTTTCTGCAAAGATAGTTGTTTTTTGAAGATTGGGCAAATTTTTCATGTCATTCTTTTGGCGGTGTTGTTTTAAAGTGGTAACTTTGAAATCTAATTATGCTTGAAAATGGAAGATTTCGTACATCTGCACGTTCATACTTATTACTCTATTCTCGACGGACAGTCCAGCATCCAGCGCCTCGTAGACAAGGCTGTGGGAGACGGGATGAAGGGCATGGCGATAACAGACCATGGCAACATGTTCGGAATAAAGGAATTCTATAATTATTGCAAGGGTGTAAACAAAAAGCGGAAGGCGGAAGGCAAGGAGCCTTTCAAGCCAATCCTGGGCTGCGAGATGTATGTCGCACGACGCCGGAAAGAGGACAAGGTGAAGGAGATGGGCGACATGAGCGGATATCATCTCATCGTTCTCGCGAAAAACTATAACGGATACAAGAACCTCATAAAGCTTGTCTCGCGCGCATGGGTGGACGGTTATTACATGCGTCCGCGTACGGACAGAGCCGACCTCGAGCGTTATCACGAGGACCTTATCGTATGTTCGGCGTGCATAGCGGGCGAAGTTCCGTCGAAGATACTTAAAGGTGACATCGCCGGAGCGCGCGAGGCGATAGAGTGGCACAAACGTGTCTTCGGCGACGATTATTATCTTGAGCTGCAGAGACACGAGGTGAAGGACCCCAATATAAGGGCTAACAGGGAGACGTTCCCGCTCCAGCAGAAGGCGAACAAGGCTATGATGGAGCTTGCCGGAGAGTATGGAGTGAAGCTGGTGTGCACCAACGACGCGCATTTCGTGGACCAGGACAACGCCGAAGCGCACGACCACCTGCTCTGTCTTGCCACAGGCAAGGATCTGGACGACCCGAAACGTATGCTCTACTCGAAGCAGGAGTGGTTCAAGACGAGAGCTGAGATGAACACGGTGTTCGGTGATTTGCCACAGGTTATGGCAAACACGCTGGAGATTCTCGACAAGGTTGAGATGTACAGCATTGACCACGACCCCATCATGCCGTTCTTCCCCATCCCTGCCGAGTTCGGAACGGAGGACGACATAAGGCGCAAATACACTGAGCAACAGCTGTATGAGGAGTTCACTACCGATGAGAACGGGGAGAATCCGTTGCCAAAGGAGGAAGCCGACAAGAAGATAAAGCACCTCGGAGGCATAGAGAAGATATACCGGATAAAGTTCGAAGCCGACTATCTTGCGAAGCTCGCGTACGACGGAGCGAGGCGTCTGTATGGCGACCCGATACCCGACGAGGTGGCTGAAAGAGTGAAGTTCGAGCTCCACATCATGAAGACGATGGGCTTCCCGGGATACTTCCTCATCGTGCAGGACTTCATCAACGCCGCCCGAAACGAGCTCGGTGTGCTCGTGGGACCGGGTCGTGGCTCGGCTGCCGGGTCGGTCGTGGCGTACTGTCTTGGCATCACCAAGATTGATCCTATAAAATATGACCTGCTGTTCGAGCGTTTCCTGAATCCTGACCGAATATCTTTGCCTGATATAGATACCGACTTCGACGATGACGGAAGAGGCCGTGTGCTCGAGTGGGTGGAGGACAAGTACGGGCACGACAAGGTGGCGCACATCATCACATACGGCACTATGGCTACCAAGAACTCCATAAAGGACGTCGCACGTGTGGAGAAACTGCCGCTCGACATATCAAACCGTCTGTGCAAGGCGATACCCGACCGTCTGCCGGACGGTATGAAAATGAACCTGCCCAACGCCATAAAGGCGGTGCCGGAACTGCGTGAGGCGGAGGCGAGCGCCGACCCGCAGATGAGCAACACCATACGTTACGCCAGAATGCTCGAGGGAACCGTGCGTGGCACGGGCATACATGCGTGCGGCACTATTATCTGTCGCGACGCCATAAGCGACTGGGTTCCGGTGAGCACAGCGGAAGACAAGGCTGACCCCGGACACAAACTGCTGACCACACAGTATGACGGACATGTGATAGAAGAGACCGGACTGATAAAGATGGACTTCCTCGGACTGAGCACACTGTCGATACTCAAGGAGACCGTAGATAACATAAAGATTACGCGAGGGGTGGAGGTCGACCTCGACAACATACCCATCGACGACGAGCTGACATACAAGCTGTATCAGGAAGGACGCACTGTGGGCACATTCCAGTTTGAGTCCGCCGGCATGCAGAAGTATCTGCGCGAGCTCAAACCCACCGTCTTTGAGGACCTCATAGCCATGAACGCCCTCTACCGTCCCGGTCCTATGGACTACATACCGCAGTTCATCAGGCGTAAGAACGGGCAGGAGGAGATAAAATACGACATCCCCTGCATGGAGAAATACCTCAAGGACACCTACGGCATCACCGTCTATCAGGAGCAGGTCATGCTTCTCTCCCGACAGCTTGCCAACTTCACACGAGGCGAGAGCGACGCTCTGCGTAAGGCGATGGGTAAGAAGAAGAAGGACATTGTGGACAAGATGAAACCCAAGTTCATCGAGGGTGGAAAGGCTAACGGGCACGACCCGAAGGTGCTCGAGAAGATATGGGCAGACTGGGAGAAGTTCGCTTCTTATGCGTTCAACAAGAGTCACGCCACGTGCTACTCGTGGGTGGCATACCAGACGGCATATCTCAAGGCGCACTATCCGGCTGAGTTCATGGCTGGAAACATGAGCCGGTGTCTCAACGATATAGGAAAGATAACCAAACTCATGAGCGAGTGTCAGGCGATGGGCATAAAGTGTCTCGGTCCGGACGTCAATGAGAGCCGCCACAAGTTCAGTGCTAACAAGAAGGGAGAGGTGCGTTTCGGTCTTGCGGCGGTGAAAGGCATGGGCGATTCTGCCGCTCAAGCCATCATAGAAGAGCGTGAGAAGAACGGTCCCTACAAAGACATCTACGACTTCGCGCAGCGGGTCAATCTCTCGGCAGTAAACCGTAAGGCATTCGAAAGTCTCGCACTGAGCGGCGGATTCGACAGTTTCGGCATAAAGCGGGAGCAGTATTTCGGGGTGACGACAAGGGGAGAGATGTTCCTCGACACGCTCGTGCGCTACGGCCAGCTCTACCAGATGGAGATGTTGCAGGCGCGCAACTCGCTCTTCGGAGGGTTCGACTCGGTGGACATCGCAAAGCCTCAGGTGCCTCAGGCTGAGCCGTGGAGCACCATAGAGAAGCTCAACAAGGAGCGCGACCTCGTGGGAATATATCTATCAGCCCATCCGCTCGACGACTATTCGGTGGTGTTGCGCAAGATGTGCAACCTGCATTGCGCGGACGTGGGACGCGACGCCGACAAGAAAAAACTGTCCCGACTGTCTTCCATGACGTTCGGAGGCATCGTCACGGGAGTGGTGTCGCGCTGGTCGTCGAGAACCAACAAGCCGTTCGGATTTGTGACGATAGAGGATTATGAGGGTCCGGGCGAGCTTGCGCTTTTCAACGACGAGTGGGCTAAATGGCAGCATATGTTCAAGGAAGGATACACGGTTTATGTCACCGCCAAGTGCGTACCGCGGTTCCGCGACAACTCCGAATTGTTCGACATACGCATACAGAGCGTCGACTTTCTCAACGATGTGAAGGACAAATACATAGAGAAGCTCACCATAGCGGTGAACACCTCGGTGCTCGACGACACGCAGATGACCGACCTTGCGACTGTCATCAGAAGCAATCCGGGCAGGGTTCCGCTCTTTTTCCAGATGTATGACGCGGAGCACAAGAGGGATGTCCTGCTCGTGAGCAGGGGGAATGAGGTGGACATCAACGCCTCTCTCATATCATACCTCGAGAGCTGTCCGGCACTGACATATACTTTGAACTGAAAATGGCATGGTCTTTGCACAGTGTGTAATATGACAGGACATGTCATCATATAGTAATAACATCAAATCAATATAAGCAAATGGAAGTTAAGATTACGACTGAGAATTTTGAGAGTTATAAGAATGGCGGACTGCCTTTGGTTGTTGACCTGTGGGCTACATGGTGCGGACCGTGCCGTATGCTTTCGCCTGTTATTTCGGAACTCGCCGAAGACTACGACGGTAAAATAGTCGTAGGAAAGTGTGATGTGGAGGAAAACGACGAGTTGGCGTCCGATTTCGGCGTGCGCACAATCCCGACTCTGCTCTTCTTCAAGAACGGAGAGCTTGTCGACAAGTTTGTTGGTGCCACCACAAAAGCTGTCCTGCAGGAGAAGTTCGACGCTCTTCTGAAGTAATGACAAGACAAGATATGTGAAATGCATGGCATGTTCCGGCTTTGCCGGAGCATGCCTTTTTTCGTTTGTGGAGGTGTCGGGCGGCGGCATGACATGGCGCGGGCACTGCTGCATACATGCCGTCCCGTGCGTCGTACTGACAATGCCCGGTATGCGGCAGTATGCCAGTCATGCACGCATGAGTGTGTTTGCATAAATATACATTATCCCTGCCGCGTATGCATAAATATGCAACGGTAAGCCTGCAATACTGCCGTCTGAGCGCGCACGAGACCATCCGGCTGCAAATACGCGGTTTTTGAGGCACTTGCGCAATGCTCTGACGCACAACCGGTTGGCTTTTCCGGTGCCGCAGACAAGCCTTTCCGGTGCTGCGGAAGACCCTCTTCCGTGCTGCCGAACGGGCTTTCCTGTGTCGTGGAAGAGTCTTTTTTGAGTGGCAGAACGTGCTTTCCCGTACCACGAAAGTGCGCGTTCTGTCGTGGAAATTCCACAGGATGGCGGTACGGATGGCATCCTGTGACGTCTGAGAAGCGTTTTGGGTATGCCGTGAAGCCGTAGCAGTCGGTTTCCCGTTTCTGTTTTGCGAAAATATTCTGTCAATATTTTTTACTTCCGTTTCTGCATAAATATGCGTTTAGCCAAGTGCTTACGGAGCGGTAAAAGCATTTTTCACGGTGCGTTACCGTTCCTTGTCCGGTGTCCGGACATACGTGTCATATATGACAAAAAGTCGCATCGCTGGTTTTCGTTTTTTCCTTAAAGCGCTCACTTTCGTCTGCCGCGATGTGACAGATGTGTGCGCGTCATCCTGTAGGTGACATGTTGTCAGTCTTACGTTTTTCGTAATTATTGGTATCATTGCGGCTATAAGACACATCATGCGCGCCCTCCTTGTCGGCAGGCGCGCATGAAGTCGGGTGTATGTCTGTGCGTGGGCACAAGTCGTCGGGCGTTATGTCCCGCTGCAGCCGTTTCTTTTCAATATCCTCGCAGATGTATGAGTATTACATCGTCACGGATCGGGTGCCGTCCGCGTTTTCCTTTATTGTCACCTTTACCGCATTCTCCGGCAGCAGGTCCTCTATCAGTTCGGGCCACTCTATGAAGCAGTAAGCCCCGCCGTAGAAATATTCCTCATATCCGAGGTCGTACACCTCCTCGAGCTTCTTTATGCGGTAGAAGTCGAAGTGGAATATCTGTCCGCCTGTCGTTTCCGACTCATACTCGTTCACTATGGCGAATGTGGGCGACGTGATGACATCCTTCACGCCCATGTGCTCGCACAGAGCCTTGATGAATGTGGTCTTTCCCGCGCCCATCTTGCCGTAGAAGGCGAACACTTTAGAGTCTTTCATGCAAGCCGCAAACTGTTCTGCGGCGGCATCTATCTGGTCGAGTGAGTTGATTCTTATTTCCATATCTTTGTTTTTTATCGTTTTCTTGAAGTAAGCGTTATCAGCGGAACGAGCATCTCCTCCATGGATATGCCGCCGTGCTGGAACGTATTCTTGTAGTAGGACACGTAGTAGTTGTAGTTGTTGGGATAGGCGAAGAAGGAGTTGCCTGTGGCGAACACGTATGCGGTACTCAGGTTGGGAGCTGGCAGATGAGCCTTCCTCGGGTCTTTTATCACGAATACGTCCTTGGCGTTGAAGTTCAGATTCTTGCCCAGTTTGTAGCGCAGGTTGGTGTTGGTGTTGCGGTCGCCCACAATCTTTACGGCTTTCGAAGCCCTTACACTGCCGTGGTCGGTGGTTATTATCACCTTGCATCCGGTCTCAGACAGCCTTTTCAGCAGTTCGCTCATCACCGAGTGTCTGAACCAGCTCAGCGTTATGCTGCGGTAGGCTGACTCGGTGTTGGCGAGCTCCCTCACCATCTTCGACTCAGTGCGTGCGTGTGAGAGCATGTCGATGAAGTTCACCACTATCACGTTGAGGTCGTTTCTGAGCAGTTCGTTCAGCCGTTCCACTATCTTCTCACCGCCAGCCGTGCCGTTTATCTTGTGATAGCTGAAGGTGTCGTGACGCCTGAACCGCTCTATCTGTGTCCTTATCAGCGGCTCCTCGTTGAGGTTCTTGCCTTCCTCCTCGTCCTCGTCCACCCACAGATCGGGGAACATCTCGGCTATCCTGCTCGGCATCAGACCGCTGAATATGGCGTTGCGCGCATATTGGGTGGCTGTGGGCAGGATGCTCATGTACATGTCCTCGTCGATGTCGAACATGTCTCCCACCTCCTGTGCGATGACCCGCCACTGGTCATATCTGAAGTTGTCTATCACTATGAGAAACACTTTCTCGCCTTCATTGAGCAACGGGAACACCTTCTTCTTGAATATGTCAGGACTCATGAGCGGCCGTTCCGTGTCGCCGGAGGGCGACATCCAGTCCATATAGTTGTTTTTCACATATTTGGAGAATCCTATGTTTGCCTCCTCCTTCTGCATCTGCAGTGTCTCGGTCATGGAACTGCTGGTGCTGCTCAGCTCCAGTTCCCAGTGCACGAGCCGCCTGTATATGTCAGTCCAGTCGTTGTATGTGCGGCTCTCCATTATCTGCATGGCTATGTTGCCGAAGTTCTGCTGATAGCTGCTCTGCGTCACTTCGGTCACTATCTGCTTCTTGTGTATGTTCTTTTTCAGTGTCAGCAGAATCTGGTTCGGGTTCACCGGCTTTATGAGATAGTCGGCAATCTTCGAGCCTATAGCCTGGTCCATGATGTTCTCTTCCTCGCTCTTGGTCACCATCACCACCGGTGTCGCCGGTGATATCTCCTTTATCTGCTGCAGAGTCTCGAGTCCTGTCAGTCCGGGCATCATCTCGTCGAGCAGTATAAGGTCGAATGTGGTCTGCCGGCATCGGTCTATCGCGTCGGTGCCATTGCTCACGGTGACCACTTCATAGCCCTTTTTCTCGAGGAAGATGATGTGTGCCTTGAGCAGCTCAATCTCATCATCCACCCATAATAGCAAACCGTTTGTCATATGTCTGATGTTTTGTCTGTTTGTGTTGTCGTGTCTCCGGCTGTGTGGCGGAGGCTGTCCGGCGGTGCAGCCGCAAGTCTTCTCAGAAGCCTTCAAGGTCGTAATATTCGTCGTCTGTCACGTCAGGAACGTCTTTCTTCCGCTTGTTGCCGGTGTCCTGAGGGGTGTCGTCGAAGTAGAACTCTTCCTCGAGCTGCTCCGCAGGCTGCTTCTTCTCCTGTCCGCTGTTTTCCTCCTGCTGTTTCTTTGGAGTGGTCTTGCCGCCCTCGTCCTCCTTCTTCAGAGGCTGTTTCGGTTCCTCTTTCGGCTTCTCTTTCTGTGTGCTGTCGTCCTTGAGCTCCTCCAGAGGTATTATTATAGAGTCGTCCGGCTCGGTCATTACGTCTTTCTTCACGTCTTCCGTCTTGCCGGGAGCAGGACTCACCATGTGCTCTTGCCGCACGGCTTCGTCCTTCCTGTCTTCCTTCTCCTTGTCTGCAGCCGGACTGACAGTCACGCCTTCATCCACGGTTTCTGGCTTCTTCTCCGGCTGTACGGGCGTTTCCGGCTCGGGAACTATTGTCGTTCCGCCCTGAGCGTCGCTTTCATCATTTGTGCCCTCGGCAGGTATCACTGTTCCGCCGTCGTCTTTCTCTGGCGCCGTTTCCTCCGGTGCGACTATTGTTCCGGTTTCGGCAGGTTCCACGTCAAGACCGTTATCAATGAACGTACCGTTGTCGAGCAGGCGGTCTATCTCCTCCGGCGTCATACCGTTGTCCTTCCTTCTCACGGTCGTTATCTCCGTCGGTTCTGTCAGCAGGTGCAGGGTGCTCACCTTGAGCGGTGCGAAGTGCTTGTTGTAGAACTTGTCGTAGTCGTCGTAACTGTATTTTGTCCCGAGAAGCGGAAGGTTTGTCTTGCTTATGATTATTGTGCGGCTGTGCGCTGCCTGACGTATTATGTTCTGCTGTCCATACAGCTGCCGCGCATATTGCAGAGCCTCGTCGTAGTTTCTGAAGCCCGATACCGTCATTCTGTTGATGCCCTCCATCGGCTCGATCACGATGTCGAAGTTGCGCACCATGTAGCTTGTGAAGTTGTATTTTGCCAGTTCGTAGAGCAGCCTGTTCTCATCCACGGAGTCCGGACTGTATGCGAAGATGAAGAGGAAGTCGGTGTTCCGTTCGTTCGAAAGCGTTTTCTCTGCGGTGGAGTCGGCGGGAGCCATTGTCTCCGTGCGCCGTTCCCACACGTTGCTCATGTCGAACTTGCCTCCGTATATCCTCCGTCCAGCCTTGACACCGTTGACTATCATTCCGGCGAGATTGCTCAGCTCGCTCTGCGGGAACTTCTCCACGAGCGTGTTCATGTCGGTCACGCAGCCTTCCGCATCACCGTTGTTGAGCTTTCCGAGACCTCCTATGAAAATGAACTTGTCGCGGTTCGCCCCGAGCGGGAAGCGTGTCTCGGATATCTTAAGGTTCGCCGCCACCTCCTGCAGACGGTCTGCCTTGAAGGCGTCATACGTCGCCGCATAGATGGAATCCTCTATGTGCTCGCCGAACTTAGCGTTTTCAGCAAAGTAAGGGTCGGTGAGCAGTGTCGTCCACGGGCTTTCCGGATAGCTCTGTCTGAGCTTTTCCACATACGTCTCTGCCGTCTGCGGCTCTCCCATTCTCGAATAGAGCAGGAACAGATGATAGAAAACGTCTGCCATGTTCTCATATTCCGGATAGCTGTCGGTGATGCGACGGAGAGCCTTCTCGCTCAGCGGCAGGTTGTCGAGCTTGTCCTTGAATATCACTCCGGAGTTGTACAGACCGTCCATTATTATAAGGTTGCTTGCCTGGACCTGTTCCTCCGTGAACGGAATCTGTTTGAGATAGTATTCCCGTTTGTGCGGATCGTTCTGCGCGCTGTCGGCTACCTGCTCGAGCGAGTCTGCCAAAGCTTCCGCCCTGGCGATGGAGTCGAGCTGCTCTTCGGTCATCTCCTGCGGTGTGTCAAACGCCACGACGGTCTTGTTGACACGCTGCCAGTTGTCCACGTTTTCCCTCTTTCCCCATATCTTCTGGAACTCCGCCTTGCCTTGGTTCACAGCCATCTGGTTGTAGAAATACCACACCGAGCTCTTGTTGCCCGGTCTTTGGTTCTGCCGGTTGGCGTTGCCGGTGTTTCCGGCGTTGCCTCCGTTCTGCGCTATCACGTTCTGCGCGTTCTGCTCCGCCAGCCTGTCCTGCTCCTCCTTCTCCTTTTTCTTCAGTTCCTCTATCACGCGGTCAATCGCCTCATTGCGCTCTTTCTCGCCCATCTTTGCCAGTGCCTGAAGCGAGTCTTGCAGGTGTACGGCGTCTGTGTAAGGCACGAGCTCGTCGAGAACCTTCGACCGCCGCGACAGTTCCTCATAGTCCTTGCGCTCCTTGTCGAGCAGACCTATCGCCTCGCCGTAGCACCGCTGCGCGTCGCTGTAGCGTTCGCGCTCCCAATAAAGACCGCCGAGCTTCAGCAGGAGCACACCTTTCTCTATGCCGTTTCGTGTCGATCCGCTGTTTCCTTTTTCGTATGCAATGATGGCGTTGAGCGTGTCTTTCTGTGTCAGATATATGTTTCCGATGGCATAGTACACCTGATCCAGGTAATCCTTGTTCTTGTCTGACGACGCCATGCGCCTCAGCCGCTTTATCATCTTCTTCGACTGGCTGCCTGACATCACCTCCGTCATCGCTATGCGGGCGTTGAACTCCACCTCATACGGCGGGTTCTGTCTTATCACCCTCTTGTAAGCCTTCATCGCCTCAGCCTTGTTGCCGAGCGCGCTGTGCAGCTGTCCCATGAGATACCATTCCCTTGCGCGCTGCTTGCTGCGCATCTCGTGCTTTATCACCTTGCGGAGATAAGGTATTGCTTTGGCGTAGTCGCCGGTGTGTATGTAGTAGCTGGCGTAGGTGTAGTCCCATTCCTTGCGTGCCTGCCAGTGTATTGAGTCGCGCTGCATGTTGCGTATCACGTCCTCGGCATCGTATATCCATCCCTCTTCAAGGTAGCATTTGGCAAGCCACGCCCTCGCCTTGCCGTATATGGCGGGCTGTGTCTGGTAGAGGCGGCTCATGTATGAGAATGTGGATGCAGCCTCGTCGAAGTCGCCTTTGTTGAACTGCGAGCGTCCCATGAGCAGCCATGCCTTCCAGAGAAAGGGATTATACTCCTTCCGTCCGAGCCATTCAAGGTCTTTCTCTGTCTTTCGCCTGTTCTTCGTCCACACAGGCTTGCGCTTTATGCTGTGCAGTTTTATTGCCTTCTGGCATTTCTCTATCGCCCTGTCGAAATTGCTTTTGCCAAGCTCGCGGCTGTTTTTGTTGCCCACGGTGTAGAGCGGTATCATCTCCGTGAAGTTGTCGCGGTTGCCCTGTTCCTTCTCCAGCGAGCCCTCGATGTATGCCTGCGCCCCGTTGTAATAGGTGTTGTATCTGGCGTTGAAGGCATGCCACCACCTGCTCTTCGCGGTGTTCTTCTGCGTAGAGCATGCTGCGATTGTCATCAGCCCGAGGGCTGCCACGAGTATGGAGAAGTATTTAGCGTTGCGATGTCTCACTCTTATTTAACTGCTTGAGTGCGTATTTTATTGCCTTACATATGCAATAAATGATGATACTGACAAAAATAATCGACGCTCCAGACGGCACGTTGAGCCAGTAGGACAGCGCGAGCCCCGCCATGCAACCGGCGCATCCGATGAGAATGCTGTATGCCGCGATGCGTCCGAAACTGCATGTGAAGAGATTGGCTGTCATCTGCGGAATGGTCAGCATGCTCATGGCGAGCACTATGCCCACCATGCGCAACGTCGAGACAATGGTCATGGCGATGAGCGCCATCATGGTATACTCGACGAGACTCACGGGAAGCCGCTGCGAGCGGGCGAACTCCGGGTCGAACGCCGTGCTTACTATTATGCGGTAGTAGGCTGTGAAGAGAAACAGCGTTATGACGCAGAGGGCTGCCAGCAGCCACAGGTTGCCGCTCTCGATGGTGAGTATGCTGCCGAAGAGGAACGACGGCAGGTCGGGCACGAAGCCCGGAGCGAGAAAGCAGAACAGTATGCCCACGCTCATGCCCAATGCCCAGAACACGGCTATAGCCGAGTCTTCGCGCACATTGCCGCGGCTTGACAGCCACTGTATGCCGAACGCGCTGAGCACCGAGAATACCATTGCCGAGAGTATGGGACTGACGCCAAGGAACACGCCTATGCCTATCCCTCCGAACGAGGCGTGCGTGATGCCGCCGCTTATGAACGTTAGGCGGCGCGTGACGATGTATGTGCCGACGAGTCCGCACACTATGCTTGCGAGCGCCGCACCTATGAGCGCGTTCCTGAAAAAGCCGTATTCAAGAATGTCCATCGTCTATAAGCATTATCACTTCGTCCTTCAGTTCGTCGGGAAGGGATATGCCGCGCAGCGTTAGACTGCGCCACCATGCCTGCACCTCGTCCTGTCTCATGGTGTGCAACACGTCGCTGAACTGCTCCACTTCCTGCTGGTCGTAGCTGTCTGACTGCCTTCCGGCAAACGTGTCAAGCTCCTCGTCGTCAAAGTATTCTATCTCTTTTGTCGCGGCTTCCATCATGCATTCCTGCTCGCATTTGGCTGATACTCCGTCGCATGTGGCGCAAGACGGGGCGGCATTGCCGCTGTCTGATGTCCTGCCGGGGCTTGTCCGGTTCCATACCAGTGCCGCCACGAGCAGCAGGATGCCTGTAATTGTTATCCAAAGTAAGGACATGTCTGTGTGTTTATGGTCTTTCGTTTATGATGAATCCTGCCTTGCGCAGGTCGTCCCAGTAGCGTGGATATGATTTTGACACCACTTCGGGGTTGTTTATGTAAATGTCGCCCGCCATCAGACAAGCTGGTGCCAGCGACAGTGCCATGCGGTGGTCTTCGTATGTTTCGAACACGGGAGCGGACGGCTCGCAGCGTTCTCCCTCCCAGCAAAGCGTGTCGCGGTTCTCGTCGGTGAGCGCAATGCCGAACTTGCGGAGCTCAGCCTTGAGCGCCTCTATGCGGTCGGTCTCCTTTATTCTAAGGCTTGCCAGTCCGGTGAAGCGGAACGGTATGTCGAGCATGACGCACGTCACGACCACCGTCTGCGCCAGATCGGGCGAGCTGATGAAGTCGTAATCGAGTCTCGGCAGCATGCACGGCGTCTTTCTCAGAGTGACTGTCGTGGGGCAGCCTTCCTCCTTCGACTCGAACACTGTCTTTATGCCGAGCAGCGAGAAGATGTATTTCACCACCGAGTCGCCCTGCTTCGAGCCGTCGTATAGTCCGGTGAGGCGTATTGACGACTCGCTGTCACCGCACAGCGCGAGCATCTCATACCAGTATGACGCCGAGCTCCAGTCGCTCTCTATGGTGTATGCGCGCCGGGTGTAGGGCTTCGGTCTTACGCAGACGGTGTCTGCCTCGCTCCAGTCGGCTTCCGCTCCGAACTCGCGCATCATCCACAGTGTCAGCTCTATGTAGGGTCTCGACACTATCTCTCCGGTCATTTTCAGTTCCAGTCCGTTCTTCAGTGCCGGTCCTATCATGAGCAGTGCCGAGATGTATTGCGAGCTCACGTCGCCCGGTATCTCCACGTGTCCGCCGTCGAGCTGCCTCCCCTTTATGTGGAGTGGGGGAAATCCTTCCTCCTCAAGATACTCTATGTCGGCACCGAGAAAGCGCAGCGCGTCCACGAGAGGTCCTATCGGCCGTTGCTTCATGCGCTCCGTTCCGGTGATGGTGTGCTCGCACGGGGTGGCTGCGAAGTAGGCGGTGAGAAACCGCATCGCCGTGCCTGCCGCCTTGATGTCCACCGTCTGCGGACTGTGTTCAAGGGCGTGGCGTATCACCTCGGTGTCGTCGCAGTCGGAAAGGTTGTCGGGCAGTGTGCTGCCTCCCGACAGCGCGTGTATTATCATAGCACGGTTGCTGATGCTCTTTGATGCCGGCAGTGCTATGGTAGTGTCTATTTTTGTGGGTGCTGATATGTGGTATTGCATATTGTTTATGTTTTGAAGAGTTGCTGCTTCTTTAGGTACAAAGGTAATTAAAATATTTTTTCCGCCAAAAAACATTAACGATGTATGACATGTGTTTGCATTTATAAAAAAGCGTGAGAGCCTATTCCTTTTATCCTACGTGCGCATCCCGGCTCACCGTCCGCCGTCCGTATGCGTAAGGATGCTGCCGGAGGAGTGTGCTCGACGGGCGTTCCCGGAAAACCCGTAGGGCGTCTGCATGAATATGCGCAGAATGTGAATATATATTCATATTGTGTCTGCGTCAACTTCACGAGAGTGCCGTCGTTGCTGACAAGCGCGTGTTCTGACGTAAATACGCGAGTTTTGGGCGGTTTTGATAACCTCTTGTCATACAACCGGTTAGCCTCTTCTGTCGCGCCATGTGGCTTTTTCAGCCTCGCGGAAGAGCCTTTTCGGGGATGCGGAAGAGCCTTTTCCGCACGATGACACAGCCTTTCCTGATGTGCGGAAAGCGCATTCCGGCAGTGCGAAACGGTGTCTTCCGCATAGTGATAAACGTTTTTCCACAGTCCTGACTCATATGTATTCCGGTTTCATTCAGACATTTCCGTTCTGCCGTTTCTGTTTTGCAGATTTCTTTTGTCAATATTTTTTACTGTCCGAATTGTATATTCATGCGTTTCGCGGAGGCACAGGCACAGGCGTGTGGAGGCTGTCACGGCGTGTCATGGCGTGGTGATGTGGCTGCTGTCAGACTATGGCGGCAGGGTGGAACAAGGCGTGTGGAACGATTGTAAAAATTAGTTAAACCTGCGGTATTTCTCTCCTCATGTTTGCATATTACAAATAAAAATCATTAACTTTGCATCGCTTTTGGAAAAACGGGATGTAGCGCAGTTGGTTAGCGTACACGTCTGGGGGGCGTGTGGTCGCTGGTTCGAGTCCAGTCATCCCGACTTTTGTTTTATCAAATCGGCTTATTATTCATTTTTCCTTAAACATACTCATCTCCGCTTTGTCGCTTGACATAACGGAGGATGACTAAAAAAAACTTATCACAATGAAGAAACTGTTATTTGCAATGTTTGTCTCGACGTTCGCGTTGAATGCTTCGGCTGCACCGGCATCAGAAGAGCGCGATGAACAGACGACCCTTGCCACACGCAATCTTGAGCGTTCGATGGCACTCGTTGACGGGGTTATCTCGAAGTGTTTCATCGGTTCGGGTGCTAAGATGGAGATGAAGGACGTGTACGACCTCAACCGCCATGCGCGCGAGAACGGTACATCTGACGTGTGGCCCTACACTGCCGTGATGGAGGCTGTGAACTCCATCATAGAGGGAATAGACGAACTGAAGGAAGAGGCTCCGGAGTTCTACGAGCTCGACCGCGAGAGATATGTCAACCTCCTGAACGATCTTTACAGGTCAATCAGATATTACGCAGGTTCTTACAAGGACGCGCCACTTGTTTCCTATGCCCGTTCGGAGAACTGGATGGACATCTACGGAGTTCACCGCGGGTCGCGTCCGGGTGCGGCTACGGTCACAGGCATAGAGAATGTGTACGACGACCAGATGTGGCTTGCGCGCGAGTTCATCCGCGCCTATAAGAATACGGGCATGGAAGGATATAAGACCCGCGCCGAATATCTCATCGAATACATACTCGACGGATGGGATGTGTGCGTGGATTCGCGCGGTGAGGAGTATGGCGGAATAACATGGGGACCCGGCTACAACTCCAAGCACGCATGCAGCAACTCACCGGTTATCTCGCCGCTGGTGTGGATGGCGGAGCTTTACAAAGGCTCTGATGAGACAACGACATATTATTATGTGAACAAGGACAACACTCGTTCGTCCAAGACAGTGAACAAGTATGAGTACTATCTCGACTATGCCAAGAAGGTGTACGCATGGCAGAAGGAACATCTCTACGACAGTAACACGGGATGCTTCCACGACATGTGCGGCGGCGTTATAGGAGAGATACAGTATGAGGAGGTGGACGGTGTGACATACCGCAAGCATGTCGACATCGGCGGACCGGGCGGAACGCAGTACACATACAACACCGGAACGATGCTGTGTGGTGCGGTCGACCTTTATCTTGCTACCGGAGACGAGTATTATCTCAACGAGGCGAAGGAGATAGCTACCGACTCTTATGAGCACTTCCGGGGTACACGGAAGACCATCGACGGCGAAAACTATTTCCCGTTTCCGTACGACAGCGACACGCTTAACGGATTCAACGCATGGTTCAACAACGTTCTGCTGCGCGCATATGTCGACGCCGTGCCTTACGCAGAGTTCAAAAACCGCCTCGGAGCACTCGATAACTACGCGAAAAGAGGATGCGAGAACTTCCAGGATAACCTCGACTATGCGTATGAGAACTATCTGAAGGACGGATTCCTTCCGAACAACCTGCTCGGCGGATGGGAACAGAACACAAAGACAAAGGCGTTCCATCAGGCGGCGTACGCGGCTGAGTATGCCAAGCTCGTGCAGTATATCATGACGAAGGACGAGACCACCGACATCAAAAATTTTAATGTGGAGACTGCTGGAAAGAATGTCAATGTATACTCGATTGACGGAAGTCAGGTGCGCAGCAATGTCTCCAAAGATAAAGCACTTGATGGATTGAGAAGCGGCATTTATGTCGTTGACGGAGAGAAACACTTTGTTAAATAAAGTTATTTTAGTCTGTCCCGCAGCGACGCGGAATGCTTTGACAGAGGTCGGCATTACATGTTGAGGCGGGTTTAATTTATGGCGGGATGTGCGTGAGGCATGTCCCGCTTTTATTATATGTATGCGCGCGTGCGCGTTCATTATCTTTATTATGACGTTGAATGCGGCTGCCGGTGTTTCCGAAGAGACTTTGTTTCGACTGTTTGTATTGTATATTGGCTGTTTATTCGAAACTTTCTCATAAATAAGAACAAACGTTTGCACGATGTTTTTTTAATGACTAACTTTGTAGTCTGCATTCTTTCAGAATAACGGACAATCAACTTAACATATACAGATATGAATATCAGAAAGAGAAACATCGTGTTTGCTGCTGCCATGTTCATGCTTGTGAGGATGTTCGCACAGGGACCCGGCAACAGCGGAACTTACTACCGGCAGGCTGACGGCAAGAAAGGCAGTGAGCTGAAGACCGCGCTCTGGTCTGTGATAAAGAATCATACGCAACGCTCTTACAATCAGTTGTGGGAGGATTTCAAGACTACCGACAAGCGTAGCGACGGTAAGGTGTGGGACATGTATTCGAGTATCACGAACTATACTTTCGGTGCTGACCAGGCAGGAAGCTACAAGGTCGAGGGCGACGTGTACAACCGCGAACACTCGTTCCCCAAAAGCTGGTTCAACGACGGCTATCCCATGTACACCGACCTTGTGCATCTTGTGCCCGCAGACGGATATGTGAACGGACGCAGAAGCAACAATCCTTTCGGTGAGACGGATGGAGATAGGTGGCAGTCGGCAGGCGGATTCAGCAAGCTCGGGAAAAGCACGGTGTCCGGATATAACGGTATTGTGTTCGAACCGAACGACGAATATAAGGGCGACTTCGCACGTATCTACTTCTATATGGCTACATGTTATGAGGACAAGATAGCCTATTGGAACTGCGATATGCTTGCCGGCAACAGCTATCCGGCATACACTAAATGGGCTCTTGACATGCTCCTGCGATGGGCTGAGGAAGACCCTGTGAGCCAGAAGGAGATTGACCGCAACAACGCCGTGTACGGCATACAGCACAACCGCAACCCGTTTGTGGATTATCCGGGACTGGAGCAGTATGTGTGGGGCACGATGAAGGACATGCCTTTCAGCTATGACAACTACGTGGAACCGGAGGGTACGCCTGTGCCGGAACCTGATCCGGATCCTGAACCAGACCCGGACCCCGATCCAGATCCTACGCCTACGGGTGCCGTGTATGAGAAAATCACGTCTACGGACGGACTGCTTGCCGGTAGTAAATATCTTATTGTGTATGAGCAGGAGGGCACGGATGCCTCAAGGACAATGGGTGAGCAGAACGATGATATAAGGAGTTATGCTGAGGTGACTGTCACCAACGGTAAGGTCGTCGTTGGTGATGAGGATGCTAAGAGCGTGCATGCGTTCACACTCGGAGGCACTTCCGGAGCATGGACTCTGCGCGACGCGAACGACGGTACTTATCTTTCGTACAGCGGTTCAAAGAACAAGCTCTACTCGGTGGTGAGCGTTGCGGGAGACAACGAGTGTTGGGACATAACGTTCAGCGGCGGCAACGCGATGATAGAAAACAGGGCGGAGAGCGGACGTATAATATATTATAACGCTTCGTCTCCACGTTTTGCCTGCTACACCAATGCACAGAAGCCTGTCGCTCTGTACCGTAGCACGACGACAACCGGGCTCGGCAAGGTGACGGCGGACGGCAACACGGATGCCGTGCGTGTGTATGGCATCACCGGAGTGATGGTGCGCGACGGTGTGTCACGTGCTTCGGCGCTCAAAGGATTGCCTAAGGGCATCTATATAATAGACGGCAGAAAGTATGTCGTAAGGTAATAACAGTAAATAGTCTGGTGAAATGCCGCGGGGCGGTCTGTCGTGTACGGACCCTTCGCGGCATGTTTTTTATATGACTGTGTGACCGATATGAAATGCCCGTAGGACTGATATAAATATGTGATTTATTGATAAATATTGCTAATGACGTGTCTTTCGGAATGATAATTGTGCTATATTAGCCGTGAGATATTCCGCATTGCGGTTTCATGACACGTGATGGCTGGGTGTCTGACGTTTGAATTTTATATCATCATTGAAATGAAAAAGACTGTTTGTTTTATAATTGCCGTACTGTCGATGATGGCTTGCGCCGCAAGCCGCACGACGGAGGAACAGCGCAGACAGGAGCTTGCGCTGACGGCACAGAGTGTGAGAAAGGCTCTTGACGACCGTTATTACACCATCGACATGACTCATATCCGCCCACGGCGTGTCCCCACGAGGTATCTCAACGGAGGCTATTACCTGCATATCTCCGGCGACTCCATTTATTCGTGTCTGCCTTATGTGGGCAGGGCATATAATGTTCCGTACGGAGGCGGAGACGGTCTTGACTTCGACGGAGTGGTGCAGCAGTACAGGGAATCGCGTTCTACTGACGGTAAGGGTACGAAGATAGACATCGTGGTGGTAAACTCTGAGGACAGATACCGGTATATGCTGTATGTCGGTGATGACGGGCATGCCACGCTGGATGTTTTCCCCTCGTCGCGTGAGTCGGTCGCTTTCGACGGTGAGATGGATATGGGTGACTGACAGCGTGGGCTGTTATGATTCGTAAGTCGGTGTCGCTCTGTGGAGGATATGTCGTTTTGCATGAGTTGCTATGATTGTCATAATGACACTGTAGCGGTATGGTGTAAGGGTGTACATATTTGTCTGACTTACATATTGACGTTATATTGCGGTCTGATGTTGTGTTTCAATTTAAAAGAGATGATGCTCGTTACAATTGAAATGAGGCACAAATTTAATTCTGAAATAACATTAAAAAATAGTGTGTATTACAATTTAAAAGTATAAATTTGCACTGTCGGAACGAAGAAAACGCATTTCCCGCCTGCCGCGCGTTTGCGGAACATGGGTCAGGGGAGGCATTCTTCCGACACTGTCAATCTCTCTCAATTTGGTATAAATATACTCCAAACATTATGGATTAGGAAAAAGGATGAGGCATCTTTCGTGAGAAAAGTGCCTCATCCTGTTTTTTTGAGACATAAAAAAAGTTAAAGTGGCGTCACAATGATAATTATTCAGCGTGATAGTTGTTATATTTGTGTGTGTTAACTTGATTATTTTAAAGTAGATGTTCTAAATTAATTGCCATCATATTGTGTGCTGTTCAGTAGCTGCATTTCAAAGTCCGAAGAGGGAGTGTAGCGGGCTACACGACCGATGAGAGTTTGGAATGAAGCACTGAAGAGGGCACAGGATGATGACAAAGATATATATACATATGAGTGATTTTATAATATCGGTTAATTTTGAACAGCTACTTATTAACTAAATAAATTGAAGAATGAGACGAAAACTGTTGTTTGTGGCTTGCCTTATCGCCGCGTGCACTGCGGCATACGCAGGTAATGACAATCCGTTGCCGGACTGGGCGTTCGGCGGTTTCGCACGTCCCGAGGGCGTGAATCCGCTAATCACACCCAAGCCGGAGAGTGTATTTCATTGTCCGATGAAGTCGGCTGATGTGAAATGGGAACTTGCCGACACGTTCAATCCGGCGGCAGTGGTGAAGGACGGGAGTATTTTTGTGCTTTATCGTGCCGAGGACAATCCTGCGGCAGGCATCGGCGGGCGCACCTCAAGAATAGGTCTTGTGGAGTCGGCGGACGGTCTGCACATCGACAAAAGGGAGCCTCTGCCGGTGATGTATCCTGATACGACACAGGTGTCGCGCACTTATGAGTGGGACGGAGGGTGTGAGGACCCGCGCGTTGTCGCCGCTGTTGTGGATGGAAAGACGCTTTATGTGATGACATACACATCGTGGAACCATGACAAACCGAGGCTTTCCATCGCCACGTCCAACGATTTGAGGACATGGAAAAAGCACGGTCCGGCATTCCTGCATGCGCTGGACGGGAGATATGCGGACTTTGCCTGCAAGTCGGGCTCGATACTTACGGAGGTAAGAAACGGCAGGCAGGTGGCGGCGAAAGTGTCTGTCGGGGGTAAGATGAAGTATCTCATGTATTGGGGAGAGCAATGGGTTTGCGCAGCCACATCCGACAATCTGGTGGACTGGACGCCGTATACCGATGCGGACGGAAATCTCATCAAGCTCGCCGAACCGCGCAAGGGATATTTCGACAGTATGCTTACCGAGTGCGGTCCGCCCGCTGTTCTCACGTCAAAAGGCATTGTTCTGTTCTATAACGGTAAGAATGCCGGTGGGAAGGTTGGTGATACCGACTATCCGTCCAACACTTACGCGGCAGGTCAGATGCTCTTCGACAAGGACGAGCCGTTGAAGTATCTCGACCGGCTTGACAAGCCTTTCTTCCGTCCTATGACCGATTTTGAGAAGAGCGGACAGTATGCCGCGGGCACGGTATTCATTGAAGGACTTGTCTATCACCGCTCGAAGTGGTTCCTGTATTACGGTTGTGCCGACTCGATGGTAGGTGTGGCGGTGTACGATCCGGCTTCGCGCTCGGGCTTCGGCGACCCGGTCAAGGGTGTCACTTCCGGCATATCAGAGTAGTGTGTCGAGTGTTCTGGTTGTCTGTCAGGTGTGAGTCAGACACCGGAACATGCATTCCTGTACTCAGGAAAAGCGTCAGTCGTTTTCCATGGATTCCATTGACGTATTGCTGTGAGTGACGGACAATATGATGGAAGAACAAATAAAAATATGCGGCGGACCTGTTATGAATGATCATAAACAGGTCCGCCGCATCATATCAAACTGTCCGTCGTGTCATATCGACATATTCCCCGCATCATATTGACATATCCATCGCATTATATCGACATATTCATCGCATCATATCAACATGTTTGCCGCATAATGTCAGCATGTCTGTTGCCAGACGGAAAAGCCTTTTCCGCCTTCAGATTACTTCAATATGAGTTCAACGGGGCAGTGGTCGCTTCCGAAGATATCGTTGTGTATGAGAGCGTCGCACATGCGTTTTTTCATCCTGTCTGATATGAGGAAGTAGTCGATACGCCATCCGGCGTTCTTCTCGCGAGCCTTGAAGCGGTAAGACCACCATGAATATTTCACCGTGTCGGGGTATTTGTCTCTGAACGTATCGGTGAAACCGCTGTTGAGAAAGACCGTCATCTTCTCTCTCTCCTGGTCGGTGAAGCCGGCGTTCATCCTGTTTGTCTTGGGATTCTTCAGGTCTATTTCCTCATGCGCCACGTTCAGATCACCGCATATTATAACCGGTTTCCTTTCGTCAAGTGCCTTTATGTAGGCAAGGAAATCGTCTTCCCACTTCATCCGGTATTCGAGTCTGCGCAGTCCGTCCTGTGAATTCGGCGTGTAGACAGTGACGAGAAAGAAATCCTCCATCTCAAGAGTGATGACACGTCCTTCATGGTCGTGCTCGTCAATACCGATTCCGTAGCTTACTCCCAAAGGCTTGTGCTTTGTGAAAACTGCTGTCCCCGAGTATCCCTTTTTGTCCGCATAGTTCCAGTAAGAATCGTATCCTTCAAACTTCAGATCGGTCTGTCCCGCCTGCAGTTTGGTCTCCTGAAGACAGAAGAAATCAGCGTCAAGGGCTTTGAAAGAGTCTTCAAAGCCCTTTGTTATGCATGCCCTTAAGCCGTTTACATTCCAAGAAATGAATCTCATAGCTTATCCTGCGGTTGTCAAGTGTCCCTTTATTCCAAAGACAGTACCTATGCTATGCTCCACGCCGTCTACTGTTACTTTGTTTATTATGATGTTGCCCTGGAAGAGCTTCTCCCTTTTGTATGCTACAGGATAGTAATAGTAGCCTGACGCATCGGTTATGTATTCGGCGAAGATAACCTTTACCCTGTGTGCCGAACCGGCGTAGTCGACCGAGAACTCCAGCTCTTTCTTCTTGGGAAGAATGGAGTATTGGAAGTAGGATGAGTTTGAGACCTCGAGCTTGAGGTAAGGAATCAGACTTGTTGTGTATATCTGTTCCGGAGCAGCCTCGAGTATTTCTTTCGACTTCACCATGCTTGTCATGTTGGTGACATAAAGAGCCAGAGGCTTGATAGGGAAGTTCTCTATGGTCATGCCTCCTCTTGTCATTGTCTCTTTTGATATTCTCCACTTCACGTCAACGGAGTCCTCTCTGTTTGAAGTGGTCTTTGTCGGGTTGATATAATACAGTTTTCCTGTGAAGGAACCGATTGCGTTGTTCACGGCTTCTATTGAGTCGCTGAGCGACATTTGCGGGTATTGCGTGCCGCCGTTGCCGGAATCGAGGCACGAAGAAACAGAGAAAACAGTCGCGACGGACAATGCGAGTGCAACGGTAATTGATTTTAGCTTTTTCATGTTGTTTGTTTAATTTTCATATTGTTATACAATATAATAATGTAAGAATGTCTTTATCCTTGCATGGAATATCATATTTTTTTTGATTCTCCCCTCAGCAGGTTCATGAACTCCTCTCTTGTCTTTGCCTGTCTGAACGCTCCGCTGAAGTCGCTTGTCGTTGTTATGGAGTTCTGTTTTTCCACTCCGCGCATCTGCATGCACATGTGTTTTGCCTCGACAACCACCATTACGCCGAGCGGGTGCAGCGTGTTCTGTATGCAGTCCTTTATCTGTTGCGTGAGTCTTTCCTGCACCTGGAGCCTGTGACTGTATATGTCCACCACCCTGGCTATCTTGCTCAGTCCGGTGATATATCCGTTTGGAATGTATGCCACGTGCGCCTTTCCGTAGAAGGGGAGCATGTGGTGCTCGCACATGGAGAAGAAGTCGATGTCCTTGACAATCACCATCTGGTTGTATTTTTCTTCAAACAGTGCGTCTGTAAGCACTTTATGAGGGTCCTGCGTATATCCTCTCGTGAGCACCTGCATGGCTTTTGCCACCCGCATAGGTGTTTTCTGCAGACCTTCGCGGGCTGTGTCCTCACCGAGAAGTTGCAGTATGTTCTTGTAGTTTTCCGCGAGTTCTTCTAGTCCCTCGCGGTATTCTGTTTCGGGATTCATTATTTTATATGTTTCTCGTATATGTCTGTCGCCGCCGTATATACGACATTAAGAAGTTACTGAGTTATGGGAACGGTAATCTTTCCGCTTACGATACATGCCTGTTTGTAGCCCATCTCCTGTATCTGATGCAGAATGTTGTTTGCTTCTTCAAATGTCCTGAAGTTGCCCACGCGGCATATCCATCTCGGCGAATAGAAGTGCACGTAGACCGGAAGTTCCGGGAATGCCTGCTTGATGTCGTTTCCTGTGCGCTGTGCTTTTATCTTGTCGTTTCTCGAGTTGCCTCCTGCGAACACCTGCACTCTGTATCCGTCCACCTTGTAGCTTTTGCGCATTACCTTCTTGCGGGTGTCTACCGCAGGGCTTTCCGTGTCTTCCTTGGTGTCGTGTGTGGCTTCTTCGGGAGTGACTTTCACCTGATGCCGGCTGCTGTCTTTTTGCCTGTTGACTTTTGTTGTCGTTGCCGGCGTGCTGACGGAGAGTGTGTTGGCATTGTTCACCAATTCGTCAATCTCTTTGCTTTGTGTCACCGTTACGTTACCCTGACCGTTGTTTTTCTCCTTCAGATGCTGCATATAGTTCTGTGCGTTGCCCTGAGCTGTCGCCGCAAGTGCAAGAGTAAGGATTATGACGAATCGTTTCATGTTGTCTTTATGAGTTTGTTATAATGGCGGACCGGCATTGTCGTGCCATGCCGGTCCGCCTGTCTGATGTTGTTCCTGATTATTTTTTCCAGGCGTCGATGATGCCCTTGAAGTCAGCAGCCTTAAGTGATGCTCCTCCGATGAGTCCGCCGTCGATGTCCGGTTTTGCGAACAGCTCGGGAGCGTTGCTTGCCTTGCAGCTTCCGCCGTAGAGTATTGTGGTGTCCTCAGCGGTCTCCTTGCCGTACTTCTCAGCCACGATGCTGCGTATGTATGCGTGTATCTCCTCAGCCTGCTCTGCTGTTGCGGTCTTGCCTGTACCGATAGCCCAAATCGGCTCATAAGCTATCACGATGTTCTTGAACTCCTCTGCGCTGAGGTTGAACACGCTGCCCTCGAGCTCAGCCTTCACAACTTCGTTCTGCTTCTCAGCCTCGCGCTCTTCGAGAGTCTCACCGATGCAGAAGATGACTTTGAGTCCGTTCTTCAGCGCGAGAAGCACTTTCTCCTTCAGAATCTCCGGAGTCTCGTTGTAGTACTGGCGTCTTTCAGAGTGTCCGAGGATGACATACTGTGCTCCGGTGCTCTTTACCATTTCGGCAGACACCTCTCCCGTGTATGCGCCTTTCTCCTTGTCGGCGCAGTTTTCTGCTCCAAGAGCGATGACGTCCTGGTTGAGTATCTGTGCCACAGAGGCGAGATGTATGAACGGAGTGCATATAATCACGCCGCAGTTAGGCTTTTCAGCGTTGAGTGTTTCGTTGAGCTCTTTTGCCAGAGCTACACCTTCTTGCAGGTTCATGTTCATTTTCCAGTTGCCTGCTACAATTTTCTTTCTCATTTTTTTGTGTTTAAAGAGTTTGTATAACTTATTCTTGTTGCGTTTCTGCTTTATCCATTTGGTCCACGCCCACGTCCTGTCCGCGAGTGTGAGGAGAGCCAGCGGGAATACGAACCACAGCATTATCCTCATTATCTTAGTCATTGTCGAGGTCTGGTCAGCCTGTCCTATCTCGAGCTTGTCGAGCGGACGGTCCAGCGTCTCGGTGTCGGGCAGCATGTTGTGGCTCCATTTCCTTATCACCACACCGTCCTTTACGAGCATCAGTCCGGGGTTGCTCCTTATGACGGTCTTCAGTGTTGTCTCGTCCGTAGTGCAGAAAGGATACTCCGCCCCGGTGATGTCCTGCCACCGTCTTATGGCTTTCTCTCCGCTTGCCGTGAGGCAGTAGAACGGTATATTATAGTCCTGCGCGTATTCGTATATGCGGTCTATGTTTCCGAAGTTGCTGTCGTCGGCATGTTCGAGCAGCGGAGATATGAGCAGGAACGTGTATCCTTTGCTGTCGAGCACCTGCCGGGTGATGTCCTCTCCGGTTTTGTTGAGCGTTATGGAGAAGTCGTGTATCGGCGGCACATACCCTTTTTTGGTCTGTACCGTCTTGCTGTCGACAAACTCCCATGTGGAGTCCGGGTAGTTGTCGAGGGTGAATTCTTTGGTCACTCCGTTCTTTTTCAGTATGAATGTAGTCTCGAATTCCGGTTGCGGCGCGCCCTCCGGAATCTCCATTCCTTTTCTTATGTCGGCTCCGACGTGGTATGGCCGGAAGTCGAAATAGGGCAGGGTGTAGAGGCTCAGCAGACTTGTGGCGAAGATGAAGATGACGGTGTAGTTTATCACAATCCACTGATTGGTCTTCGATATGAGTCTCGGCATCTTCATGGGACGTGCCGCCACTGTGGCAGCGCATATTGTGAGGACAATGTTCTTCGCCAGAGTCTGTCCGTTGGTGAGCTTAAGCGCGTCGCCGAAGCAGCCGCAGTCCTGCACCGGGTCGTAGAAGAATATCCACACTGTTATGACTGTCATTATGACCATCAGGGCGAGTATTGTCCTTGAGATGACGCGGCGCTGTATGGCGAACAGCAGCAGTATGCCGAGTGAGAATTCGGCTGCGGAGAGCGTGACCGATGCCGCCAGTGTTGTCCAGTCGGGGAAAACACCGTACAGCGAGAGGGCTTCCAGATAGTCTTTTATCTTATATTGTGTGCCCAGAGGGTCTATAGCTTTCACATATCCGGACAGGATGAATGTAGCCGACAGCAACAGCCGGCACACGTTTGTCAGTATGTAAGCCGCATATCTCATTCTTTTTCTTCAGCCAGTTTTATCGCCCCGAACACCGCATAGTTTATTATGTCCATGTAGTTCGAGGCGATTCCTTCCGAGACGAGTGTCTGTCCGTTGAGGTCCTCTATCTCCTTCACGCGTTGTATCTTTGTCAGAATGAAGTCGGTATAGCTGCTCACGCGCATCGACCGCCACGCCTCGTCGTAGTCGTGGTTTTTCTTCAGCATGAGCTTGAGCGATTCTCCGGCGTGCCGCTCATACAGTGCGAGAGCCTCCTCCGGGCTCATGTCCGTGTGGTCGGTAAATCCCTGTTCGAGCTGTATCAGCCCTATTATGCCGTAGTTTATGAGTGCGATGAATTCCGGTCTTATGCCTTCGCCCACGAGCGATGTCTTCTTTATCTCGAGCGAGCGTATCCGTTTTGCTTTTATATAGAGCTGGTCGGTGAGCGATGATGGGCGAAGCATCCGCCACGAAGCACCGTAGTCGTGCAGCTTACCGGCAAAAAGGCTGTGGCATTCCTGCATGACGTCCTTGAATTGTTGCTCAGTTTTCGTTGTGTTCATAACCGGCTACAAATATAATCATTTTATTCTGACGATACAAATATTTGCGGTAATGAAAACATTGCAAGGCATCATGCATGGCGTGCGCGGCTGCCTTGCGGGCGTTTCTCAAAGTTCTTTCTGGCGCATGTGTATCATTTTCACCACTCCGCACATTGCTTCGTAGCGCGCCTGGAGCGAGTCGCGCCTCACACGAAGCAGATTTGCCTTGCGCAGGTCGGTCTCGGCTTCTATCTTGCGCAGTGTCTCCTGCAGCATCACGTCTGTGCGGGCGATGTCGTCCTGTGCCAGCTTCAGCGAGGCGTTCTGCCATACCTTCAGCGCTTTCTTGCGTGTCTCGACAGCCGAGGGGTAGGCTGAGCGCAGCGACACTATGGAGTCAAGCACTTCCTTATAGTGTCCCTCTTCATACAGCGAGTCTATCCTTGCGAGCATGCGCGCGGCTTTCTGCTCCTCGGATTCGTTGCATCCGGCGAGCGTCACTATCAGCATTATGGTGAGAAGATACTTCATGAGTTCAGGGCGCAAATGTATAAAATAATCCGTTAATGCGCTGTCTGAGGGGTCAAGATTTTATAATCTTTATATTTTGCCGCTCTTTTTCGATGTTTTTTTTATTTTTTTTATTCCATTGCCACGGCTTCATGCCTTGTGCGGGAGGAGCGGACGGACGCACTGTGCCGGTATGGAGACGGGGGACGGAAGCCTGGGAGGATGCCCAGTCAGGCAAGTCTGGTGGTCATGACGGAGGACTGATTGTTAACAGTTTTAAGTTAAATGGCTTCCTGTCTTACCTTCATTGCGTCAGCGTGTTCTGTATGCGATGACATGGAAAAGACTGTCCTTGAAGTCGGTTTTTCATGTCTTTTCATGCATTGTCGGCTTCCTTCTGAGCCGATGACGTGCGTTTTCCGTCATGAAAGAGCCTCTTCCGGTGCGCGGAACAGCCTTTCCGGCAGTGCGGAACGGGCTTTCCTGAGCCGCCGAAGAGGCTTTCCTGCATGGCGGCGGAGGCAGTGTGAAAACGTAGTAAAGGCGCAACCGTCTGTCAGACAATATGTTATGTATGTATGTCAAAAACCGCGTTTTTCCGGTGCGGAGCCTCTTCCGTATGACAAAACGCGCTTATTAAGCCCGCAATTTTAAGAATCGTGCTTTTATGCTTGCTCTGTCGCGCATATCGCAGACGGTCTTTCCGCCATGTTCAGAAGCGTGTTCCAGGGCAGTGGGGCTGTTCTGCCGGTGCTTGTGACGGCAAGTTTGTCGCGCAACGCTTCGCAATGTGAAAATTTTAAACTATCTTTGCGGGTTGTTATTATTTTTATTTTTTCATAACAGACAGTAAAATAGAAAGATTGAAATGAGGATATATACCGATGACGAACTTGCACAGATACTTGACAAGGACATTTTTCACGAAATAGGAAACGCCGCCGACGGGCTGGGCATGGAATGCTATGTGGTGGGCGGATATGTGCGCGACATATTCCTCGAACGTCCGTCCAACGACATCGACGTGGTGGTCGTAGGCAGCGGCATACAGGTGGCTGACGCGCTGAAGAAGCGGCTCGGACGCAAGGCTCACATATCCGTGTTCCGCAATTTCGGCACGGCTCAGGTGAAATACAGGGACATCGAGGTGGAGTTTGTGGGCGCGCGGCGGGAGAGCTACAGCCACGACTCGCGCAAGCCTGTGGTGGAGGACGGCACACTGGAGGACGACCAGAACCGCCGCGACTTCACTGTCAACGCCATGGCGATATGCCTGAACGAGGGAAGGTTCGGTGAGCTGGTTGACCCTTTCGACGGCCTTGCCGATCTGGAGGACGGCATCCTGCGCACGCCTTTAGACCCAGACATCACCTTCTCGGACGATCCGCTGCGCATGCTGCGCTGTGTCAGGTTCTCTGCCCAGCTCAAGTTCCTCATCGACGAGGACACCTTCGAGGCACTGACGCGCAATGCCGGGCGCATGTCGATAGTGAGCGGGGAGCGCATAGCCGACGAGCTTAACAAGATAATGATGACCGACAGCCCCAGCAGAGGGCTTATGGAGCTCCACCGGAGCACGCTCATGTCGCGGCTGCTGCCCGAGATTGTGGCTCTCGACGCTGTGGAGACACGCTGCGGCAAGGCTCACAAGAACAACTTCTACCATACGCTCGAGGTGGTGGACAACATCAGCCGACGCGGTGCCGGACTGTGGCTCAGATGGGCTGCGCTGCTCCACGATGTGGGCAAACCGCGCACAAAGCGGTGGGACAACGCCGTCGGATGGACCTTCCACAACCACAACTTCGTAGGCGCGAAGATGGTGCCGCAGATCTTCAGACGCCTGAAGCTTCCGATGGACGGCAAGATGAAGTATGTGCAGAAGCTTGTCGACCTTCACATGCGCCCCATTGTCATTGCCGACGACGTGGTGACTGACAGTGCCGTGCGACGTCTTCTGAACGATGCAGGCGACGACATAGACGACCTGATGACCCTCTGCGAGGCTGACATTACGAGCCGCAACAGTGTGCGCAAACAGCGTTTCCTCGACAATTTCCGCATTGTCCGCGAAAAGATTGCCGACCTAAAGGAGCGCGACTACAAGCGTCTGCTCCAGCCGTGCATAGACGGCAACGAGATAATGGAGATGTTCAGCCTGCGCCCGAGTCCTCAGGTGGGAATACTCAAACAGACTCTCAAGGACGCCGTGCTCGACAACCGGGTGCCCAACGAGCGCGAGCCGTTGATGAGACTTCTTATGGAAAAAGCCGGAAGCATGGGACTTTTGTAGACAAAAGTTGTTAAGTTCGGAATAATAGTTGTTAAATTTGGAAGCGCGAATATAGTTATATTAATTATTGTGATTAACTTTGCGGACACAAAACTCGTATAGGGTACTAAAGTTTTGTGACCCGTGTTAACGTGATGTAGAGGATAACGCAATGTCATGTCCATATGTTTCCGTCATACGGTCTTATAACTACAAGAGTGAAACAATGTTTTTTATATAAGGTATGAGAAAAAGTAAGATTTTATTGTTTGCAGCTGCCACCGCAATGTTAGCGTCTTGCGGAGGCCAGCAGGGGAAAATGGGCGACAACGAGTTTGCCGTTAGAACCATCGAGACCCAGAGCGCTGAGCTTGAGACTTCTTACCCTGCCACCATACGTGGCGTGCAGGATGTGGAGATTCGTCCGAAGATATCAGGCTTCATAACGAAACTTTGTGTCAAGGAAGGTCAGAGCGTCAAGAAGGGACAATTGCTCTTCGAGATTGACAACGTGACCTATCAGGCGGCTGTGAGACAGACAAAGGCTGCTGTGAACTCTGCACAGTCACAGCTCAATACAGCCAAACTCACTTACGAGAACAATCAGAAACTGTTCGACAACCATGTAATAGGAACATATGAGTTGCAGTCTTCGAAGAACGCATACGAGAATGCCGAGGCTGCACTCGCGCAGGCAAAAGCCAACTATGTGTCCGCTAAGCAGAACCTGGACTTCTGCTATGTGACGAGCCCTTCCAACGGAGTGGTGGGCGAACTGCCCTATCGTGTGGGAGCGCTTGTAAGCTCTTCGAGCGTCGAACCGCTTACAACGGTGTCGAACATAAGCACAATGCAGGTGTATTTCTCAATGACAGAGAAGGACATGCTCGACATGTCGAAGACCAAGGGAGGCATGCATGCCGCCATAAGCGAGTATCCGGCAGTGAAGCTGAAGCTTGCCGACGGCACCATATATGAGCACGACGGCAAGGTGGCTGCGGTGAGCGGAGTGATCGATCAGGCTACCGGCTCGGTGTCGATGCGCGCCGATTTCCCCAACCCTGAGAACATTCTCAAGAGCGGCGGGTCCGGAAACATCATCGTGCCTCATGTGAGCCAGTCTGTGATAGTGCTCCCGCAGGATGCTGTGGCACAGGTGCAGGACAGATATTTCGTATATATCGTGGGCAAGGACAACAAGGTTTCATACAGCCCCGTAACCATTAATCCGGACAACGACGGCAAGACCTATATCATAGAGTCGGGACTCAAGGCTGGCGACCGCGTCGTTATCAGTGGCATAACGACACTGAAGGACGGTATGCAGATCACTCCGATAACCGAGGACCAGTATAAGGAGAAGCTGAAGAAGACCAGTGAGATGGGCTCTCACCAGAACGACTTGAAGAAGTTTAAGGAGGATATGTCGAAATAACAAGTCGGGAACGGCAGTGCCGTCCCGTCGGAGATGGAGCGTCACACGCATGCCTGTGACCGCGCGGAATGTGCGGACTGCGGATGTGCGAAGGTCATGCGCCTGTACTCCGATGCGCGGCTGCGCATTCCGGACTTCTGAAAAGTATAAACAAAAGAGAATATGAGATTAGACAACTTTATAAAACGCCCGGTGCTCTCGACGGTCATCTCCATCCTGACCGTCATACTGGGACTTATAGGTCTGGTGTCGTTGCCTATGGAACAATACCCTGATGTTGCGCCGCCTACGGTAAGCGTGAGCGCCAACTATCAGGGAGCAAACGCCCAGACTGTGCTCAACTCGGTCATCGTGCCGCTTGAGGAGCAGATCAACGGTGTGGAGGGCATGACCTATATGACCTCTACCGCCACAAACGAAGGTTCTGCGCGAATCACCGTTTTCTTCAATCAGGGAATGAATGCCGACATGTGTCAGGTGAACGTACAGAACCGTGTGTCGCAGGCTTCAGCCCTCCTTCCGGCGGAAGTGACACGTGCCGGTGTGACAGTGCAGAAACGTCAGACATCCACAGTGCTCCTTATGGCTATCATGGGAGACCCGGAGCGATATGACGAGAAGTTCCTTCAGAACTATGCCGACATCAATATCATTCCGGCTGTAAAGCGTGTGAGCGGTGTGGGAGACTGTGAGGTGATGGGTGCCAAGACCTATTCAATGCGTATATGGCTTGACCCGGCGAAGATGAAGAACTACGGTCTTATGCCGTCAGACATATCCGCCGTGCTTGCCGAACAGAACATCGAGGCTGCTCCGGGTAAGTTCGGAGAACAGAGTGACAACCAGTATGAGTACACCATACGTTACAAGGGACGTCTTCAGACACCTACCGAGTTTGAGAACATGATTATCTCAAGCGACGCGAACGGAAACACAGTGCGTGTGAAGGATGTAGCCCGCGTAGAGTTGGGAGGTCTCTTTTACAGTGTGACTTCCAAGGTGAACGGTCGTCCGGCTGTGATGATGATGGTCACACAGACCGCAGGCTCCAACGCCACACAGATTGTGAGCGACATCAAGGATGTCATCGCAGACCAGAGAACGATGCTTCCTCCAGGTGTGGAGATAGAATACATGCAGGACGTTACGGAGTTCCTCTATGCCTCAATGGATAACCTTATCCATACGCTTTTCGAGGCTTTCGTACTCGTTTTCGTCGTTGTTTACTTCTTCTTGCAGGACTTCCGCTCGACGCTCATCCCGCTTATAGCGGTTCCGGTGTCGTTGGTTGGTACGTTCTTCTTCCTCTATGTGTTCGGCTTCTCGCTCAACCTGCTTACGCTTTCCGCTCTTGTGCTTGCCATTGCGATAGTCGTCGACGACGCGATAGTGGTGGTGGAGGCGGTCCATGCCAAGCTTGACCTCGGCTACAAGTCCGCCCGTCTCGCGTCGATAGACGCCATGAGCGAAATCTCCGGAGCCATTATCTCCATCACGCTTGTGATGTCAGCCGTGTTCATTCCGGTGTCGTTCATAGGCGGAACGTCAGGTACGTTCTATAAGGAGTTCGGTATCACCATGGCAATCTCAATCATCATATCCGCCGTAAACGCCCTTACGCTCTCACCGGCACTTTGTGCGGTGCTTCTGAAACCGAAGAATGAGGACGGCACGGTGCGCAAGATGTCATGGCTCGACCGCTTCAACGCCGCGTTCAACGGGGCTTACGGAAAGGTTCAGGACAAGTACACCAAGTGTGTGCGCAAGATTGTCGAGAGGCCTGTCATAGCCATTGTGGCTGTCATTGTCGGTGTAGCCGCAACGGCGTTCACGGCAATGACTACCAAGACCGGACTTGTTCCTGACGAGGATACGGGTACTGTGTTCTGTACGGTATCAACTCCTCCGGGCACGTCTCTTACTAAGACAAACCTCGTGATGGACCAGGTCGACTCCATGCTTGCCACCAATCCCGCGATAGACAAGCGTCTGCGCATCACCGGTTACAACTTCATCTCAGGTCAGGGAACCAACCAGGGAACGTTCGTCATAAAGCTCAAATCGTTCGAAGAGCGCGATAAGGAAGAAGGACTGGCTAAGTTCATGGACATTCACACGATGGGTTCGAAGATGGTGCTTGGCATGATCTACAAGCAGACGGCAGCCATAAAGGGCGCGCAGATACTTGCTTTCCAGCCGCCTATGGTGCAGGGATTCTCAGCCACCAACGGTCTGACGTTCTCCATGCTCGACCGTACGGGAGGCGATGTGAACAACTTCTTCAAGATAACACAGAACTTCCTTGCCGAGCTTAACAAACGTCCGGAGATAGCGACAGCCATGACTTCCTACAACTCGGAGTATCCGCAGTACATGATAGACGTCAATGTGGCGAAGTGCAAGCAGAGCGGCATCGACCCGGGAACGGTTCTCACAGCCATGCAGGGATACTATGGCGGTCTGTATGCGTCGAACTTCAACTCTTTCGGTAAGCTCTACCGTGTAATGATACAGGCAGACCCGAAGATGCGTGAGGACCTGAAGAGCATGAACAATATCTATGTGCGCACTGCCAGCGGCATGGCTCCCATCAATGAGTTCGTATCAATGAAGAGAGTGTACGGTCCGCAGGAGATAGCCCGTTTCAACCTTTTCACCTCTATTGACGTGAACGCCACCGCTGCCGAAGGCTATTCGTCGGGTGACGCCATACGCGCCGTTGAGGAGGTTGCAAGCAACACTCTTCCGACAGGTTTCGGCTATGAGTTCTCCGGTCTTACACGTTCGGAGCAGGAGTCGAGCAGTTCCACAATGATAATCTTCGCACTCTGTCTGACGTTCGTCTACCTTATTCTGAGTGCGCAGTACGAAAGCTATCTTGTGCCTCTGTCTGTAATATTGTCCATTCCGTTCGGTGTCGCCGGAGCGTTCCTCTTCACTAACATGTTCGGAAAGCAGAACGACATCTACATGCAGATTGCGCTCATCATGCTTATCGGACTTCTTGCCAAGAACGCCATCCTTATCGTGCAGTTCGCCCTCGAACGCCGCAGGACGGGTATGGCACTTTCCTGGTCGTCGGTATTGGGTGCGCAGGCACGTCTGCGTCCTATCCTCATGACATCGTTGGCTATGATTATCGGTCTTATGCCGTTGCTCAGACCGATGGGAGTAGGCTATAACGGTAACATGACTCTCGGTGCCGCGGCTATCGGCGGTATGCTTATAGGTATGATATGCCAGCTTCTTGCCGTACCGGCGCTGTTCTATGTGTTCCAGTACTTGCAGGAGAAGATCAAGCCGCTTGAGTTCGAAGACGACAATGTTGCGGTCGATACGGAGCTGCTGCAGTACACTCGTCCGATAGAAAAACAAGAAAAATGAATATAGAGATGAAAAGTTTCAATATCATAATAATGGTTTCTGCAGCCGCATTATTGAGCGGCTGCGGAATCTACGGCAAGTATGAGAGACCGGAGGTCGACGCTGCCGGCATCGTGCGCGACGTCACATCCAACACCGACACACTTGCCGTGACAGACACGACAAGCTTCGGCAACCTGCCATGGAAGAGCGTGTTCACAGACCCGGCGTTGCAGTCGCTCATAGAGAAGGGACTGGAGAACAACACCGACCTGCTCAACGCAGCACTCAACGTCAAGATGGTGGAGGCACAGCTCATGGCTGCCAAACTGGCGTTCGTGCCTTCGTTCACGTTCTCACCGCAGGGAACCATCTCCTCATGGGACGGCAACAAGGCGACGAAAACCTATTCGCTGCCCGTCAACGCCAGCTGGAGCATAGACCTCTTCGGCAATCTGCTGAACCAGAAACGCAGCGCGCAGATGGCTCTTCTCGCCACTAAGGACTACCAGCTCGTGGTGAAGACCAACCTTATAGCCAACGTGGCTAACGCCTACTACACACTGCTCATGCTCGACAAGCAGCTTGAGATAGTCAACAACATGGTGGGGCTGACAAAGGAGACATGGGACATGATGAAGCTGCAGAAGGACTTCAAGGGCGGCAAGGAGACAAGCGTGCAGAGCGCAGAGGCAAACTACTACTCGGTGCTCGCAAAGGCAGCCGACCTGAAACGCCAGATACGCGAGACCGAAAACTCGCTGTCGCTGCTGCTCGGACAGCGCGCCCAGTACATAGAGCGCGGCAAGATAGACGACCAGAACCTGCCTGTGGAGTTCAGCACCGGAGTAAGTCTGCAGATGCTCAACAACCGTCCTGACGTGCACTATGCCGAGATGACCCTCGCACAGTGCTTCTACAACACGCAGGCGGCACGCTCCAAGTTCTATCCCAACATAACCATCAGCGGCTCGGGAGCGTTCACCAACAGTGCCGGAGCGGGCATAGTGAATCCAGGCAAATGGCTCCTCAGCGCGGTGGGAAGCCTCGTGCAGCCAATATTCCAGAACGGACAGCTCATCGCAGGACTCAAAGTAGCGAAGGCAGAACAGGAACAGGCTTACAACACATGGCAGAACGCAGTGCTCTCGGCTGGCTCTGAGGTGAGCAACGCGCTTGTTCTCTACAACTCGTCTGACGAGAAGAGCAAGCTCGAGGCGAAACAGGTGGAGAGCCTGAGGAAAAACGTTGAATACACTAAAGACTTGTTCCAGAGTGCCGGAAGCACCTATCTCGAGGTGATAACCGCACAGCAGTCGCTCCTCAATGCGGAGCTTGCGAAGGTTCAGGACGATTTCTACAAGATGCAGGCTGTGGTCAACCTCTACTATGCTTTGGGCGGAGGACGTGACTAAACATGCATAAGACAGACCGGAGGTTTTCCGGACAACCAATCCATACAGGCTGTATCAGAGAGCCTCACGGGTCTGTCAGAATGTTCATAAGTTTTATATGAAAACAAAAACAAACAGAATATGATCAGTCCAAAAGCAGAAATAAACCCCAAGGCGAGAATAGGCAAGAACGTCACCATTTATCCTTTCGCCTACATAGAGGACGACGTCGAGATTGGAGACGACTGCGTTATCTATCCGTACGTCAGTGTGATGAAGGGCACACGCATAGGACGTGGCAACAAGATATTCCAGAACACGGTGCTCGGAGCGGAGCCTCAGGACTTCAACTTCCGCGGAGACGACTCGGTGTTGGTTATCGGAGACTATAACTGCATACGCGAGAACGTGGTGATAAACCGTGCCACCTTCAGTGACGGAAAGACCGTCATAGGCAATCATAACTTCCTTATGGAGGGCGTGCACGTGTCGCACGACACCAAGATATCGGACAATTGCGTGTTCGGATACGGCACGAAGATTGCCGGAGACTGCGAGATAGAGAACGACGTGATATTCTCGTCCAACGTCATCGCCAATGCGGGAGTGCGCGTGGGACGCGGTTCGATGATACAGGGCGGAAGCCGCCTGAGCCGTGATGTGCCGCCATACATAATCGCAGGCAACAATCCTGTGAAGTACGGAGGCATCAACGCCACCATACTTACCAACCACAATGTGACCCAGAAGGTGCAGGCGCACATAGCAAATGCCTACCGTCTGATATTCCACGGACAGACATCGGTGTTCGATGCGGTGATTCAGGTGAAGCAGCAGGTGCCCGACGGTCCCGAGGTACGTCATATCATTGAGTTCATGAACGGAACAAAGCTCGGCATCATCAGCAAGATCTGACATCGTATTGTCTACGTATAACTCCTACGGTGCGACGGCAACAAGCCGCCGCACCGTTTTGTTTGACAGCCCGGACATGAAGAACATACTTCGTGGGACTGATGTCATGCCACGCATCCGCCGCACTTCATAAAGATGGTCTTGTGTGTGTCCGCATGGCGGTATATGCATATGAAAGTGTATATTTATACGTTCAAGACGGTAAAATATTTTTACAGATAAAATAAGTGAAACAGAACCGCGACCCGGTCCGGGCAGTACCGGATGAGCACGGATAAGTTTCCTGATGCCGTCGTTTTACCATCCGAATCCTGCGAAATGCCTGCTTTTATATGTATATTATACGTGTTCGCACGCCGTCCGCGCTTTTCCGTTCTACCATATTGCCTTTCCTGATGCGCGGAACAGTGTGTTTGACTGTGCGGAACGGGCTCTTTCGTCTGGCGGAAGAGCCTTTTCGGGCATGCCGAAGAGCCTTTCCTGTAGGACAGATCAGGTCATTCTGTCTGCCGGAATGGTGTTTTGCGCTGGCTGTCAAACCCTTATGGCTTATGTCCGGAATACCGGCTTATTCCGCTCCGGATTCTTTTCCGTTCAAAAAAAGGACATTCCCTGCGGGTTGACGGGAATGTCCTTGCATTATTCATACGCTGTTTTTGCATAATTATTCACCATGATGCGCGATGGCGGCAGGCATCAGTACGACGCCGTACATTCAATTCCGAGCCTCTCCACCCGCATGCGTATGGTGTCCAGTTCTTCCTTTCCTGCCTTCAGCAGTCCGCGTTCGGGCGTCTCGCGGTCTATCGTGTATATCATGACCTCTTCCGGACCGATTTCCTTCAAGGCATCCAGCCATGGCGCGACATACTTGTCTCCGGTGTTGTCCACATCGTTTTCATTGTCGTCACAGCCTTTCATGAACATCGTCTGTATTATCACGTGTCCGTTGAAGAGTTTCATCAGCTCTATTATCTTCCTTACGTCGTAGCTCCTGCTTGCCGGTCTGTCGGTCATGGCGATGTATTCCGGGTCAACGGTGTCGAGCTTCAGGATGTTGTTGTCCACCTTCATCAGCGCGCGTCTCACGCCTTCGCGGTGTATGAACGTGGAGTTGCTGAGCACTGATATTCTGGCGTCGGGGAAGTAGCGGTCTCTCAGCCTCACTGTGTCGTCTATTATTTCCTCGAACTGCGGATGCCCTGTCGGCTCGCCGTTTCCCGCGAATGTGAGCACGTCGGGACGTTCCCCGTCTTCTTTCATCCGCCTCAGCCTGTTCTCGAGAGCCTCCGCCACCTGTTCGCGTGAGGGTCTGCGGAGAGCGGGAATACGGTCGGCGTTGAATCCGCATTCGCAGTATATGCAGTCGAAAGTGCACACCTTTCCGTCTGCCGGTTGCAGGTTTATGCCCAGCGATGTGCCGAGCCTGCGGCTGTGCACAGGTCCGAATATGGGTGATGGATAGATTATTGTTGCCATAAACATTTATTTTTATTGGTCGGACAAAGGTATATAAAATATTGGCACCGTCTTTGTTAATAGTAGTTAAACTGTTGCGTGCGCGCTTTTTTTTTTGTTACTTTGCAGCGATTTTTGGAGTATTATACGCTATCCTGAAATGAGAAAGAAACAGAAAAGGTCTGGCGACCGTCACGGGTTGCAGGCTGTCACTCTTTGCATAAGCACTGCACTGGTGCTTATTTTGTTGGGTCTGGTGGTGTTTTCAGTTCTTACAGCCCGTAATCTTTCGGCATACGTGAAGCAGAACATCGTCGTTACGATGGTGCTTCAGGACGACATGTCGTCGAGCGAGGCGCAGATGTTCTGCTCGCGTCTGAGGAAACAGCCCTACATAAACCATCTTGAGTACATCAGCAAGGAGCAGGCTCTGAAGGACGGCATCAAGGCTCTCGGCACCGATCCGCGCGAGTTCACCGACATCAATCCGTTTCTTTCGTCCGTCGAGATAACGCTAAAGGCTGATTATGCGAACAACGATTCGCTCATGCACATTACGCGCGAGCTGAAGAGCTATCCCAATGTGGGAGAGGTGAAATACCAGCGCGACCTTGTGGATAAGGTCAATGCCAACATCGCCAAGATAAGCATTGTGCTGCTCGCGCTTGCCGTCCTGCTCACTGTGGTGTCGTTCTCGCTCATCAACAACACCGTGAAGCTCGGCATATACGCGCGCCGCTTCTCCATACACACCATGAAGCTTGTGGGCGCGTCGTGGGGATTCATACGCCGGCCGTTCCTGCGTCAGGCTGTGCTTATCGGACTTCTGGCGTCCATTCTGGCATGCGCTGCGCTCGGAGGATGCTTCTATGCCCTTTATTATTACGAGCCGGAGATTGTCAGTGTGCTCACATTGGACGTTCTCGCCATAACCGCCGGGGCGGTGTTTTTATCGGGTATAGTCATCACTGCGTTCTGTGCCATACTGTCGGTAAACAAGTTCCTGAAGATGAAGGCAGGCGACCTTTACAAGATTTGAACAATTCATAACACATACATTATATTATATGGACAGAAGAAATTTTGCACTCGGCAAGACCAATTTCATTATTCTGGCTGTCGGGATGGTGATAGTCATCATCGGATTCATCCTGATGAGCGGTGCCGGATCGGACGAAAGCGTCTTTTCCTACGACCTCTTCAGCGCGCGCCGTATAAAGGTGGCTCCCGCTGTATGCTTCATCGGATTTGTCTCTATAATCTACGGCATCATACGCAAACCCAAGGACGATAACGCAAACCTGCCCGAATGAATACGTTAGAGACAATCATCATAGCTATAGTAGAGGGACTGACGGAGTTTCTGCCCGTGTCGTCCACAGGTCACATGATAATAGCGCAGAGCCTGCTCGGGGTGGAGAGCACTCCGTTTGTCAAGGCTTTCACGGTCATAATACAGTTTGGCGCCATCCTGTCTGTGATATGCCTCTATTGGAAAAAGTTCTTTTATCCTACCGCCGAACGCTCGGGCGTCTCCTACTGGAGGGCGATGTACGACTTCTATGCGCGTCTGGTGGTGGGCGTCCTGCCTGCCGTAGTGCTCGGACTGGCGTTCAACGATTTCATAGAGTCAAACCTCGGGAACGTCACACTCGTCGCCGTGATGCTCATCATCGGCGGAGTGTTCATGCTGTTCTGCGACCGTATATTCAACAAAGGCAGCGAGGACACACGGCTGACATACAGGCGTGCCTTCACCGTAGGACTCATACAGTGCATCTCCATGATACCTGGTGTGTCGCGTTCAATGGCTACCATCGTGGGCGGAATGTCGCAGCGGCTCACACGTAAGGCTGCCGCCGAGTTCTCGTTCTTCCTTGCGGTGCCCACAATGTTTGGCGCCACATGTCTGGAGACCTACAAGCTGATAAGCCACGGAGGCGGTTCGCTCCTCACCCAGGGCAACAATCTGGAGACGCTCCTGCTCGGTTCGGCGGTGGCGTTTGTGGTTGCTATACTCGCCATAAAGTTTTTCATAAATTATGTCACCAAGTACGGCTTTGCCGCATTCGGATGGTATCGCATCATTGTGGGCATCGTAATCATAGCCTGCGCCTTGTGCGGCATAGAGTTGAAAATGGTTGATTAGTCTGCCTGCATGAATTTTCAGAAAGGAGAAATCATAGCTGTGAACAAGCCTTACGGCATGTCGAGCTTCGGCGCACTGGCAAGGGTGCGCTATCTTATTTCACGCCGTATGGGAGTGAAAAGGGTAAAGACCGGACATGCGGGGACTCTCGATCCGCTCGCCACAGGCGTACTGATACTGTGCACCGGCAGGGCGACAAAACGCATAGAGGAGCTTCAGGCTCATTCAAAGGAATACACTGCCACGCTGCAGCTGGGTGCCACGACGCCGAGCTACGACATGGAGCATCCCGTCGACGCCACGTTCCCGACATCGCACATCACGCGCGAGAGCATAGAGAACGTGCTTGCGCGGTTTGTCGGTGACATAGAGCAGGTGCCTCCGTCGTACAGCGCGTGCAAGATAAACGGCAACAGGGCATACGAGCTGAAGCGGAAGGGCAAGGACGTGGAGCTTACTCCGAAAAACATACATATTGATTCCATTGAGCTGACTGACTTTGATGAGGAGACCATGAGGATGGGCATACGTGTCAATTGCGGGAAAGGCACGTACATACGTGCGCTCGCACGCGACATAGGACGCGCTCTCGGCAGCGGCGCCTATCTCACCACGCTGTGCCGTACACGTGTGGGTGAGTTTACAATAGACCGTTGTCTGGACCTCGACGAGGTGGAGGAGTGGCTCGAAAATCAGGAAATAGAAAATATCGAATAATAACAATAATGAAGTTATCACAGTTTAAATTCAAATTACCGGAAGAACAAATCGCACTTTATCCTCATAGTGCCGTGCGCGAGTTTACAAACTCTGAAGGAAAGACAGAGACGTTCCGTGTGACACGAAGTGACGAATGCAGGCTGATGGTTATCCATCGCAAGTCGCAGACCATCGACATGTTCAGGAAGGATGCGGACGGAAAGCCGATAGAAGGGGAGTATCTCGACTTCCGCAACGTGCTCGACTATTTCGACGAGCACGACACTTTCATCTTCAATGATACAAAGGTTTTCCCTGCGCGCCTGTACGGTACGAAGGAGAAGACAGATGCCAAGATAGAGGTGTTCCTGCTGCGCGAGCTCAACGAGGAGATGAGGCTGTGGGACGTTCTGGTGGAGCCGGCGCGCAAGATACGCATCGGCAACAAACTGTTCTTCGACGACAGCGGTACTATGGTGGCTGAGGTTATCGACAATACAACGAGCCGCGGACGTACGCTGCGGTTTCTCTACGACTGTCCTCACGACGAGTTCAAGCGCGAGCTTTACGCTCTCGGAGAGGCTCCGCTGCCCAGATACATCATCGACCGTCGCGAGAATCACCACGGAACGGAGGATGACTTCCGCGACTTCCAGTGCGTATTTGCCAAGAACGAGGGTGCTGTCACGGTTCCGGCGACAGGACTTCACTTCACGCGCGAGCTGATGAAGCGCATGGAGATTAAGGGCATCAACTTCGCATACATAACATTGCACTGCGGACTCGGCAACTTCCACGACATTGAGGTTGAGGATCTCACAAAACATAAGATGGATTCTGAGCAGATGTTCGTAGGTGCCGAGGCGTGCCGGATTGTGAATAAGACCAAGACGGAGGGACGGCATGTGTGCGCCGTTGGCACGAGCGTGGTCAAGGCTACGGAGACTGCCGTCGGCACGGACGGACTCCTCAAGGAGTACGACGGGTGGACAAACAAGTTCATTTTCCCTCCTTACGACTTCGGACTTGCCGATTCTATGATAGCCAACTTCTATCATCCGTATTCCACACTGCTGATGCAGACAGCTGCTTTCGGAGGATACGACATCGTGATGGAGGCATACCGCCTCGCCGTGAAGCACGGATACATGTTCGGATGCTACGGTGACGCGCTTCTCATTGTAAATGACTGAACCGCCTTCCGGACAGGCATTCATATGGATAAAAACGGGAACGGGCGTCAAGTCCCGCTCCCGTTTATGTTTCAGGACGGATTGTTTTATTATGACGCATAAGGTTTATCTTTCTCTCGGAGCAAACATCGGAGACAGGCGTGCGGACATTGCCGCGGCTCTGGAGCTGCTTGGCGAGACAGTGGGAAGGGTGGTGAGACGCTCTTCAATAATTGAGACCGAGCCATGGGGCTTTGAGTCTGAAAACAAGTTCTTGAATATGTGTGTGGCTTTGGAGACGAATCTTTCGCCGCATCAGCTGCTTGTCGCCACACAGGACATTGAGCGCAGGCTGGGCAGAAAAGCCAAATCGGCAGGAGGAGTATACGCCGACAGGCTCATCGATATAGACATCCTGCTTTACGATGACATAAGCGTCAGTACGCCTGAGCTCACCGTTCCCCATCCGCATATGCGTGAGCGTGATTTCGTGATGCGCCCTCTGATGGAGATAATGGACAGGACTGAATGACTCTCATCCGTTTTCCGGCATGAGCGGATGTGTGTGCACTGTCGCCGTATGTTTCTTGCGTGAACGCCGGCGGTGCGTATGTCGTCAAATGATATGTGCCGTGTCATGCCCTATGATGTCTTTTTGCCGCTTCCCGATTTGGGTTTGGTGCCTTTCATGTAACGCATTAAAAGAGAACGCCCGGAAGAAACCTGATGCTTCTTCCGGGCGTTACTGTTTTTGGAAAAGAAAATTTTTGTCGCTCTCTTATTACTTACGCAAACCGAGAGCCTTTACTATCGCACGGTAGCGGTTCACATCGCGGTCGTACAGATAGTTCAGAAGCGCACGACGCTTGCCGACAAGTTTTGTCAGCGAACGTGCTGTAGTATAATCTTTACGGTTCATCTTAAGATGCTCCGTCAAATGGGAAATACGGTATGAGAACAATGCTATCTGGCTCTCAGCTGAACCAGTATCAGTGTTAGACTTTCCGTACTGTCCAAAGATCTCTTCTTTTTTTGCTTTGTCTAAGTACATAGAACTTTTTGTTAATGTTAATTAATGATTTTGCTAAATGCGGGTGCAAAGTTACTGCTTTTTGTCCGGTAACGTGTACATATGGTGCATATTAATCTGTTGTTTAACTTTTTTTTGCACGCAACCACATGCTTTCGCCATGTCCGGATGGGCTTTTCCGTGTGGCGACGGACGTTCCACCGCACCGCCGCAATCCTGTTCCTGTTGTCCGATAAAACGTTTTTCGCCTTAAATTTATATATGTATGGTATGCGAAGTATGGATTAAAATCATTACCTTTGCACCCGATTTTTTAAGGTAAATTATGCAAGATATCAGGAACATAGCAATTATTGCCCATGTGGATCACGGCAAGACAACGCTTGTAGATAAGATGATGCTGGCGGGAAAACTATTCCGTGAGGGTCAGGATAACAGCGGACAGATACTCGACTCGAATGATTTGGAACGCGAACGCGGTATAACTATCCTTTCCAAAAACGTTTCCATAAACTGGAAAGGAGTTAAAATCAACATTATAGACACTCCGGGACACTCCGACTTCGGAGGCGAGGTGGAGCGTGTCCTCAATATGGCTGACGGATGCATCCTGCTTGTCGATGCGTTCGAAGGTCCGATGCCACAGACTCGTTTCGTTCTTCAAAAGGCGTTGCAGATAGGTTTGAAGCCTATAGTTGTGGTGAATAAGGTAGACAAACAGAACTGTCGTCCGGAGGCGGTATATGAGATGGTGTTCGATCTTATGTTCGCTTTGAATGCCAGCGAGTACCAACTCGATTTCCCGATTGTTTACGGCTCAGCCAAAAACGGATGGATGTCGGCGGATTACAAACATCCTACTGACAATATAGATTATCTGCTTGACAAGATAGTCGAGGTTATTCCGGCTCCCAAGCAAATCGAGGGTACGCCACAGATGCTCATAACCTCGCTTGATTACAGCAACTACACAGGACGCATCGCTGTGGGGCGTGTGCATCGGGGAACACTCTTTGACGGCATGAACGTTACGATATGCCATCGTGACGGGACGCAGGAGCGTACGAAGATAAAGGAGCTTCATACTTTCGAAGGTATGGGACACAAGAAGACCGACCATGTTGAGAGCGGCGACATCTGTGCTGTCATCGGTCTCGAAAACTTCGAAATAGGAGACACGATTTGCGATCTGGAGAATCCGGAACCGCTTCCTCCCATTGCCATAGACGAGCCCACGATGAGCATGCTGTTCACCATCAACGACTCACCTTTCTTCGGTCGTGAGGGCAAATTTGTAACAAGCCGCCACGTGAACGACCGTTTGCAGAAGGAACTTGAGAAAAACCTCGCCCTGAGAGTGAAGCCTTTTGAGGACACAACGGACAAGTGGATTGTCAGCGGACGCGGAGTGCTACATCTTTCTGTGCTCATCGAGACCATGCGACGTGAGGGTTACGAGCTTCAGGTAGGACAGCCGCAGGTAATATATAAGGAAATCGACGGTGTGAAATGTGAGCCTATAGAAGAGCTTACGATAAATGTTCCGGACGAATTCTCAAGTAAGATGATCGACATGGTGAGCCGTCGGAAGGGTGAGGTCGTCGCAATGGAAAGTCAGGGCGACCGTGTCAACATTGAGTTCGACATTCCTTCGCGTGGTATCATCGGTCTCCGTACGAACGTACTTACGGCAAGTCAGGGCGAGGCGATCATGTCTCACCGCTTCAAGGAATACCAGCCTTACAAGGGAGATATCGTGCGCCGGGTCAATGGTTCGATGATAGCTATGGAGACAGGAACGGCATATGCATACAGTATAGACAAACTGCAGGACCGCGGAAAGTTCTTCATTGACCCGGGAGAAGAGGTCTATGCCGGTCAGGTGGTGGGCGAGCACGTGCATGACAACGACCTTGTCATCAACGTGACGAAGGCAAAGCAGCTCACGAATGTGCGTGCGAGCGGTTCTGATGAAAAGGCGCGCGTCATACCGAAGGTGCTTATGAGTCTTGAGGAATGTCTCGAATACATCAAGAGTGACGAGCTTGTCGAGGTGACACCCAAGAGCATCCGTATCCGCAAGACTATTCTCGACCACAACGAACGCAAGCGTGCCAACAAGGATTAATGCGATAACATGCAGGCGGCGGATGTCTTTATGATGTCCGCTGCCTTCTTTTTTCACAGCCGGTTTGTTTTATATAATCCCTTGAATACCGGCTTTCCTTTCTGATACGACGCCTTTGCCTCGTATCCGTAAATCATTTTCACTCAAATCCGGCGAATGCTTCCGTCATGCCGTTTAATGAATTTGATTGTCATTGAAACTGTGTTGAAAGTAGTAATCGTATTCATATTGTATAAGATTTTTGATATATGTATGCTGTAAACTGCTTTTATATGCAAATGTGACAACCGTTTCCCATAATTTGTCCAATACATGTTTGTATTGTCGGAAAATACAGTTATCTTTGCCAAACATAAGCTTCGGTCCGGCAATATCAAGTCCGGTAAGACCCTGTTTTCCCGCCTTGATGTTGCACTAACCTTGCATCATATTTGTCATATTAAATAAACAATCACAACAAACAAACATGAAAATCAGAAGTTTTTTAACCTTTTTGTTTATGTTCATGCTGTCTTTGACGGGGCATTCGCAGAACATAGACACGGATGCCGTGTATGAGCTCCACATAGCCGACGGTCTTGTGCTCGACAACCAGGGCAGTTTCGGCAACGGAGCCCGCGTCTTTATCGCCAGACGAGTGGAAGGCAAGGAGAGCCAGGCGTGGAAACTTGTCAAGGTGTCGGATAATGTCTACAACATCGTAAACGCCAGTTCGTTGCGCTCTCTCGACAATGGCAATGGCAACAAGATGCAGCCCGCGCTGCAGTGGACGACCGATTACGGCAACGCAAACCAGCAGTGGGTTGCCAAACGTCTTGCCAACGGCAAGTTCACTTTCACATGCAAGGCGAGCGGAATGAACCTCGGCATGCGCGACGCAGCCCAGTTCGGTGAGCCTGTATGGCAGGTAGCAGCCGACGATACAAAAGCCACCCAGCAGTGGACTCTTGTCAAGTCGAATGTCAAGGTTACAATGATAACGCCCAAGACATCGAGCAAGAACGACTGGGAGAATCCGCGTGTGTTCGGCATAAACAAGGAACCGGGACACGCCACATACATTCCTTTCGCCAATGTAAGCGAGATGCAGAACGACCCGGCTTACCGCAAGCCATGGCTGCGCACCCGTTCAAGCCGCTATATGCTTCTCAACGGACAGTGGAAGTTCCGTTGGTCAAAACAGCCGGAAGACCGTCCCGTGTCTTTCTTCAAGAACAATTACGACGTGTCAGGGTGGGACAACATAGACGTTCCGTCCTCATGGGAGATGAAAGGATACGGCACTCCTATCTACACCAACATAACCTATCCGTTCCTCAACAACCCTCCGTTCATCCAGCCGCAGCCCGGCTACACCATCAATAACGAACCCAACGCTGTCGGGTCATACCGTCGTGAGTTCACGTTGCCAGCCGACTGGAGCGACAAACAGGTATACATTCATTTCGACGGTGTGTACAGTGCCATGTATCTGTGGGTGAACGGCAAGAAGGTGGGCTACAGTCAGGGAGCCAACAACGACGCTCAGTTCGACATAACAAAATATGTCCGCAAGGGCAAGAACAACGTCTCGGTGGAAGTATACCGCTGGTCTGACGGCAGCTATATTGAAGATCAGGACATGTTCCGCCTCAGCGGAATACACCGTGACGTCTATCTCGTAGCTATGCCGAAAGTGCATCTGCGTGATCTTTACCTCACTTCAGACCTCAACTCCGACTTCTCCGCAGCCACGCTCAACATCCGTGCCAACATCGAGAACGACGGAAAGTCATCCTCAAATGCCGCTTTGCGTTTCACTCTTCTCGATACCGACGGACGCAAAGTAGGTTCCGCAACGGTTGACGCCGCAGCAGTTGCGTCCGGAAAGGAAATAGTAAAGAACGCGAAGATAAACCTTTCGTCTCCCAACCTGTGGAGTGCCGAGAAACCGTATCTTTATACTCTCAACGTGGAAGTGCTCGATGCTGCCGGCAATGTCACCGAAGCCACCGCACAGCAGTACGGCTTCCGCAAGATAGAACTGCGCAACAACAAGATTTACATCAACGGAGTGCTCACCTATTTCAAGGGAGCCAACCGTCATGACATACATCCCAAGTACGGCAAAGCAATTCCTGTCGAGACGATGATAGGCGACATTCTGCTCTTCAAACGCCACAACATGAACATCATCCGTACCAGCCATTACCCCAACGATCCCAAGATGTACGCCCTGTATGACTACTACGGACTCTACGTTATGGACGAGGCTGATCAGGAATGCCATGGCAACCACTCCATAACAGACAATCCCGAATGGACCGGTGCTTATGTCGACAGAGCCGTGCGGATGGTCGAGCGCGACAAGAACCATCCTTCCGTGATATTCTGGTCGCTCGGTAACGAGTCGGGCGGAGGCATCAACATCAAGGCTGAATATGATGCCGTGAGAGCCCGCGACAGCCGTCTGATACACTACGAAGGACAGAACGAGATTGCTGATATGGACTCTCGCATGTATCCGTCGGTGGAAAGCATGAAGCAGACCGACCGCAACGGAGCGCAGAAACCGTTCTTCCTCTGCGAGTATGCTCACGCCATGGGCAACGCTGTGGGCAACCTCCGCGAGTACTGGGACTACATAGAGAACCATTCCGAACGCATGATAGGCGGTTGTATCTGGGACTTTGTAGACCAGTCGATAAACAAACCGGGCGAGCCTGAAGACCATCTCTACTTCGGAGGAAGCTTCGGTGACGTTCCGAACGACAACGACTTCTGCTGCAACGGACTCACCACAGGCGACAGACGAATCACCCCTAAACTGCTTGAAGTGAAGAAGGTATATCAGTATATCAAGATGTTCTTCAGTCCGGAGACAGGCAAACTGAGCCTCGAGAACCGCTACACATCATACAATCTCGACGAGTTCGACCTCTTCTATACCATATATAAGAACGGTGTAAGCGTGAAGACAGGAAACCAGCCGCTGCCTTCGGCTGCTCCGTGGCAGAAAGCCGAGATAAGCATACCTGTTTCCGAATACACCGCAGACGCCTCTTCAGAATATTTCCTCAATGTGGAGATAAGGCTGAGAAAGCCGGAGCTGTGGGCAGACGCAGGCTATGTGATAGCTTCAGACCAGTTCGCCCTCAACACTAAGGACAACAGCCTGAAAGCCGTCAACGACAATAAGGACGCGCACAACCTGAAGGTGAACGTGGAGCAGAACGGTTTTATACGCATCGTGAACGACCGTGTGGCAGTGTCGTTCGACCAGAACAACGGTCAGATGACATCGTTGCGCTACGGCGGACGCGAGATGCTGCACATGATGCAAGGTCCCCGTTTCAACTGGTATCGCTCCATCAACAACGACCCGCGCGACTGGCAGAACACTGTCATCAACCTGAAGAGCTTCCAGTATGCACTGTCCGCCGACAAGCGTTCGGTAGAGGTGACCACCGTTCTTGAGGCGCACGTGGGCAATACTGTCGTTCCCCACACCGTGATATATACCGTCCATGCAGGCGGAGCCGTCGATGTCAAAGCCGACTTCCATGCCTCGGAGGACTTCCGTCTGCCGCGTCTTGCATTGCAGACAATGTTCAGTCCGTCGCTCGAGAACGTGGAGTGGTATGGCAGAGGACCGATAGAGAACTACCGCGACCGCAACGCCGCCTCTTTCGTAGGACTGTATAAGTCTACCGTAAGCGACATGCGCGAATACTACGTACGTGCCCAGTCGATGGGCGGACGCACCGACACGCGCTGGCTCTCGCTCACCGACGACAGCGGAAAGGGTGTCAGAATCACTGCCGACGGCACGTTCGACTTCTCCGCCCTCCACTATACCGACCCCGACCTGTGGCGCATCAAGTACGGCCACGACATCGATTTGGTTCGCCGTGCTGAGGTAGTGCTCAACCTCGACTGCATACAGCGAGGCATCGGAAACGCGAGCTGCGGTCCCCAGCCGTTGCCCGAGTATGAGATAAAGAGCGGCACCGACTATTCTTACACGTTCCGTATAGAACCTGCCGGAGGCATACAATAAAAACGCGAGACTTGCGTTTATGTAAAAAGAGTGGGGTAGTGACAAGCTCATTGGCACTCCCCGCTTTTCTTTTATATGCGCTGCTGTCCGTGCGCAGGCGCAAGGCGGGAGGCATGGCAGGCGTATGTGAAAGACGGCTGACGGTAAGAAACCAAAACAAAACTTTAGATATGAAAAAGAGGATTATTCTATTTGTGGCATTTGTCACAGCGGTGTCCGTCGCTTACGCGCAGAACGAGGTGGGGCGGTTCTCCCTCATTCCGCGACTCGGAGTGAGCATTGCCAATCTTACCAACAACAGTGTTTACGTTGCGGGAGGAGGCGCCTATGAGGACGAAGAGCTGAAATCGCGCAGCAAGGCAGGACTGCTCGCAGGATTTGATGTCGACTATCAGGCTACGCCACAGGTTTCTGTGTCGCTCGGTCTGATGTATTCCATTCAGGGAAACAGCTATCCCGACTATCAGACGGCTGGCTCGGAGGATGACACGTATTCCGGCTACCGCGATTGGTCCACCGACCTTCATTATCTCAACGTGCCTCTCATGTTCAACGTATATGTAGCCCGCGGCTTTGCATTGAAGGCAGGACTGCAGCCCGGCTTCTTCCTCAGCGGCAAGACCAAATATGAGGAGACATCGTTTGTTGTCAATGAAGACGGCTCCAAAGAGTATGGCGATGTCGATAAGATAAAGTTCGATTACCATGGCAACACGTTCGATTTCTCGATACCGGTGGGAGCGTCCTACGAGTATATGAACGTCATTCTCGACGCGCGTTACAACTTGGGACTGACCAATGTCTACAAGCCCGGAGTGATAAAATCAAAGAACCAGGTGATAACAGTAACCATAGGCTACCGTTTCAACCTTTGATATCATAACATAAAAGGAGATGCCCGGCATCTCCTTTTTCATTTATCAGCATATCGTTTTTTTTCTTGACGTGTCATTGACGCCGGTGCGTCATGACCGCGTTCCTCCTTCTTTCATCCGCGTTCCGGATAGCTCATGTTCTCCTCACTGATGTTCTCAAGCACTTCCTCCAGATATTTGCGTGCCTCCCATCGTGCCATAGGCAGGTCGTGGAGCAGCCAGTTGCCGCAGTCCTGAGGCGCGGCTCCGGGCACATCGCCCTCAAACGCAGCCACGAAAGCGAACGTGCGCTTCATCAGCTCCACGATGTCGACAGGCTGCAGGTCGCCCTTCATCAGCAGGTAGTTGCCCGTGAGACATCCCATCGGACCCCAGTACACTATGCTGTCTTTCCACTCGCGGTCGTTGCGCAGGTAGGTGGCAGCCAGATGTTCTATCGTGTGCAGCGCACCGGGATGCAATGCCGGTTCGCGGTTAGGCTCTTTCATCCTTATGTCGAAAGTGGTGACCGTGTCGCCGCCCACCTTGTCTTTTCTCGACACATATATGCCGCGCAGCAGCCGGTTGTGGTCTATTGTGAAACTCGGTATCTTTTCCATATTCCTCATATTTTGTTTTCAGATTGATTCCATGAATGCCTTTGTCACGCCGAACGAGTCTTCCGCCATCCTCTCCCAGAAATCGTAATACTGCTGTCCCTTGTCATCCTTGAGCGGGATGTCGCTTATTATGCGGAAGCTGATGAACCTCACGCCGCGCCGGTGACACACTTGCGCTATCGCAGCCGACTCCATGTCTACCGCCATAGCCTCCGGAAAACGCTCCAGAATGGCTGACATCTTCTCGCGGGAGTCCACAAACCAGTCGCCGGTGACGATGAGTCCGGGCGTTATCCTCGTGCCGCAGTCAATGTCGCATGCCTTGCGCAGCAGTCCGCCGTCGGCGTCGAAGTGTGCCGGCAAGCCAGGTATCTGACCGTAGGCTTGCTCGCTGCCGCAGTATACATCGTGATAGCACGTCTGCGACGACACCACCACCTCCATGCGCTCGAGCTGTACTGACGCTCCTCCGGCAACGCCTGTGGATATCACCGCGTCAGGTCCGAACAGGCTTATCAGCTCTGCCGCGCCCATGGCGGCGTTCACCTTGCCTATGCCGCACTGCATCATCACCACCGTGTTTGCGCCGCTCGTTCCCGTGACAAACGTGAAGCCGTGCTCCGACGTCTCTCTCACGTCGTGCAGGAGCGACTTAATGCGGATGAACTCCTTGTCCATCGCTATTACTATTCCTATTTTCATTGTTGATGACAGAATCTGTTTCCGGCTGCAAATTTACCACAATCTTTTTGTCCGGCGAAGCCTGCCGCCCTTTTTTTAACCCGAACCGCTCTTCCGGCTCAGTCTTTATTGTGTTCTGCTGACAGACAGATCGGTCTCCGGTTTTGCCGGAGTCGTGTCGGTCTGCACGCATAAGAAGCGGTCTGCAAGGTTGCGGTTGCGGTGCGGAACGGTGATGAAGAGCCCGCTCCCGATTAAGAAACAGGTTTAGGCAGTAGGATTGCCGGTTCAGCTTTACAGTCGGTCTGATATTTACGCGGGTATATACAGTCGTCGCCATGCGCCTTATCCGTCATGTCCGGTGTGGCTCTTCCTTACGCCATATGCGTATGTCCCATGCATGACTTATTTTACACATAAATGGGAGAATGTTAAAAACAAGTCGCGCAGGAGTGCGTTTCCCGTGGAAGAAGAGATTCTTGTGTCTGAAAATCGGAAAAATCACGTGTTTTCGTAATGTCTTGCATGACAGGGTGTTACGCGCATCGTGGATGTCTGAGCCATCCTTCCGGCAGTGCGGAAGAGCCTTTTTTGCATTACAGGAAAGCCTTTTCCGCATTGCGGAAAGTGCTGTTTGAGGTGGCGGAACGGGCTTTTCCGTGTCGCGAAAAGCACTTTCCGGCAGTCTGATGGCGTCAGTTTTCCGTTCCGGATGAGTCCGAACCGCCGTTTCGTGCGGTGTTTCCGGCTTGCCGTTGTCTGTAATGCCGCATGGCTTTATGTTCCGGGTTGTCGCCCTGTTAACTTAAAGGTGTTAATCCGAGAGAGCCGCGTCTCCGTCCTCCGCCCATGCTCTTCCCCTGCACGGCGCGCCTGACGGACGGGGAGGAAGATGCGTACGGAGAATCCGCAACACACTTGCGGCTTTGTGTAAAAATGTTTCCGCGCCTGCATTTATGTCGCTGTCGTACACGATATTTCGGATTTTTTCAGTAAGTTTGCATCTGATTAGCGAGGTCCGTCTCAACGTCCTGCGTCGGCTTTACCTAAAGCCTGTGTCGGCGCAATGCCGCGCTGTAGTCTGTGCATGTGTTCCGGACGGGTCTCAGCCGTGCTTTTGTATATATGAACAAAAACATAATAAATCAATGAAGACATTGAAAATGTGCCTGCCCGACTTGCTGGCAGTGCTGATGTTCGCGCTTATCTCGTTTGCCTATTTCTTTCCGGCAGACATCGAAGGGCGCATTCTTTACCGTCATGACTCGTCTGCCGGGCGCGGCTCGGGAGTGGAGCTGACCGAATACTACCAGCGTACGGGCGAGCCTACGCGCTGGACCAACTCGCTCTTCAGCGGCATGCCCACCTATCAGATGGCACCGTCGTACAAGAGTGCCGACGTGCTCAACGGCGTCGGAAAGTTCTACCACCTGTGGCTGCCTGAGAATGTCTGGTATGTGTTTGCCTATCTTCTCGGCTTCTACATCCTTCTCCGGGCTTTCAACTTCCGCCAGTCGCTTGCGGCTCTCGGCTCCATCATATGGGCGTTCAGCAGCTACTTCTTCATCATCATAGCCGCGGGCCACATATGGAAGGTCGTCGCCCTTGCCTATCTGCCGCCCATGATAGCGGGCGTGGTGCTTGCCTACAGGGGGAAATATCTGTGGGGCTTCATCCTGACGGCACTGTTCTCGGCTCTTGAGATTCAGGCGAACCACATACAGATGACATACTACTACATGTTCATCATCCTCTTCATGTTCGTCGCGTGGCTTACCGACGCCATACGCAAGAAGAGCTACGTGCCTTTCCTCAAGGCTACGGGAGTGTGTCTGGCAGGCGCGGCGATAGGTCTGTGCGTCAATCTTTCCAACCTGTATCACACTTGGGAGTACACCCAGGAGTCGATGCGCGGCAAGAGCGAGCTTGTGAAGAAGGACGCCGCCAACCAGACAGGGAGCGGTCTCGACCGCGACTACATCACGCAGTGGAGCTACGGCATAGGCGAGACATGGACCCTGCTCGTGCCCAACACCAAGGGAGGCGCGTCCGTTCCGCTGTCGATGAACCAGACGGCTATGGAGAAGGCAGACCCGCAGTTCATGCCGATATACCAGCAGCTCGGGCAGTATTGGGGCGAGCAGCCGGGCACGAGCGGACCGGTGTATGTGGGTGCTTTCGTGCTGATGCTCTTCATTCTTGGGCTCTTCATAGTGAAGGGAGGCATCAAGTGGGCGTTGCTTGCGGCAACCGTATTGTCCATACTGCTGTCGTGGGGACACAATTTCATGTGGTTCACCGACCTGTTCCTCGACTATGTGCCGATGTACTCCAAGTTCAGGACGGTGGCTTCCATACTCGTAATAGCCGAGTTCACCATACCGCTGCTTGCCATGCTGGCACTCAAGAAGATTGTGGACGAGCCAGACATCCTTACCCGCAAGATCAGGTTCGTGCTCATAAGCTTTGTCCTTACCGCAGGTGTGTGCCTGCTCTTCGCGCTCATGCCGGGAGCGTTCTTCACCGACTTCATCTCCTCTTCAGAGATGGCTGCGATGAAGGGAATACCCGCCGAATATCTCAACCCGCTGCTCACAAACCTCAGGTCGATGCGTGAGGCGGTGTTCACGGCAGACTGCTGGCGTTCGTTCTGGATTATCCTCTTCGGCACTCTCATTCTCCTGCTGTTCAAGGCGAAGAAGCTCCGCGCCGGCTATATGGTAGCCGCCATAACAGTGCTGTGCCTCATCGACATGTGGCAGGTGAACAAACGCTATCTCAACGACGGCATGTTCGTGGAGCGGAGCGTGAGGGAGACACCCCAGCAGATGACCCAGACCGACAAGCTGATACTTCAGGACAAATCGCTCGACTACCGTGTGCTGAATCTCGCCACCAACACTTTCAACGAGAACGAGACATCATACTACCACAAGAGCATAGGCGGATACCATGCCGCGAAGCTCGGTCGCTACAACGATATGATAGAACATTACATATCGCCGGAGATGATAAGGCTGCAGAAATCGGTGGTGGAGGCAGGCGGAGACATGACCAAAGTGCCTGGCGACTCCATCTGGCCCGTGCTCAACATGCTCAATGCCAAATACTTCATCCTGCCGCTTCAGGACGGGCAGACGGTGCCTGTGATGAATCCGTATGCCTGCGGCAACGCATGGTTTGTGGACAATGTGAGGTATGTGAAGAATGCGAACGAGGAGATAGATGCCGTGGGGAAGGTGAATCTCCGGCACACTGCGGTAGTGGACGAACGCTTCCGCACACAGGTGGGGCAGTCTGTCGCGCAGACTGGCAGCTCGCTTGTCACACTGAAGAAATATGAGCCCAACGAACTGACATACGAGGTGCAGTCTGACAAGGGCGGCGTGATAGTGTTCTCTGAGATTTACTATCCGGGTTGGACGGCTACCGTAGATGGCACCGAGACCGAACTTGGACGTGCCGACTACATACTGCGTGCGCTCAACGTTAAGCCCGGACGCCACACCGTGGTGCTTACATTCAAGCCTAAATCGGTGGACAACACCGAGACGGTGGCATACGTGGCTTATGCCCTTCTGTTCATTGCTGTGGCGTTGGGAGTGTTCTTCGAGTGGCGCAAAAGAAGGTCCGACGCATAATTCCGGCACGGTATGGAGTTCAGGACAAAGGTGAGTGTGGGGCGCGCTCCGTTCAGCATACGCCCGTGTTGCAGGATGCTTTTCGTGGGATCGTGCTTCGCCGACAGCATGGGACGCCGTTTTGCGGACGACAGATTCCGTGCGGTGGTCAATCCGTTCGGAGTGATGTACAATCCGGCAAGCGTGCTCCACACCGTGGAACGCTATGAGGGAGAGCCTCCGGAGGTGGCTGTGCTCACACTCGGGACAAACCATGTCTACATACTGAAGGAGACGGGCGAGATTGTGGACAACTGCCGCAAGCGTCCGCAGAGGCTGTTCCGCGAGGAGCTGCTTACGGTGGACGTGTGTCTCGGTTATCTGTCGCGCGCGGTGGAGACGCTGCTCTCACGCAATCCGGATGTGCGTGTCGTGGTGACGGTGAGCCCCATACGCTATGCCAAATATGGCTTTCACGGCAGCGCGCTGTCTAAAGCCGTGCTCCTGCTTGCCGCCGACAGGCTTGCCTCAATGTATCCTGACGTGGTGGAATATTTTCCTGCCTACGAGATAGTGAACGACGAGCTGCGCGACTACCGTTTCTATGCCGAGGACATGCTGCATCCCTCGCAGCAGGCGGTGGCATATATATGGGAACGCTTCGCAGAGGCTTTTTTCAGTGAGGATACGTGGAGGTTTCTGGAGGAATGGCGTCCGATAAAGGAGGCTTTGGCTCACCGCCCGTTCCGTCCGGACTCTGACGAGTACAAGGAATTCATTGCCGCAACCATGCGGAAGGCTGAGCTGCTCGCCCGAAAATATCCTGACATGGAGTGGGACGGAAAGAGCACCGTGGGCTGACACTCCTGTGCGCGGTGCCGGGATGGGAATGGAAGGCTCTTTTCTGTCGGATATAATGCTGAAAAGAGCCTTTTATTTTTGTGTGTGCTTGTATTGTATGTGAAAAAAAAATATTAAGTTTGCACCGTCAAAAGTACAATCAAAATGACTTATAGTATCGTAAGAGTTACCACACTTATCGGTGCCCACCGTTATGGCAACACCGATTCAGACATAGCGTTCCTGCTCACAGACAGCCGGTCGCTGTGTTTCCCTGAAGAAACTTTGTTCTTTGCACTGAAATCGGAACGCAATGACGGCTTTCGCTACATACCCGAACTTTACCGCCGCGGAGTGCGCAACTTCGTGGTGTCGGCTGTTCCTGACAATTACGCGACGGCATATCCTGACGCCAACTTCCTGAAGGTGGAGAGTCCGCTCATAGCGTTGCAGCGTCTTGCCGAACGCCACCGCGAGGAGTTTGACATACCTGTTGTTGGCATAACGGGCAGCAACGGTAAGACAATGGTGAAGGAGTGGCTGTACCAGATACTGTCTCCCGACATGATGGTTGTGCGTTCGCCGCGCAGCTATAACTCACAGATAGGCGTGCCTCTGTCGGTCTGGCTGATGACCGAGAAGACGCAGGTGGGACTGTTTGAGGCTGGTATAAGCAAGCCGGGAGAGATGCTCGCGCTGCGCAACATAATACAGCCCACCATAAGCGTCATTACCAATCTGGGTGCCGCCCATCAGGAAAACTTCGAGTCGCAGGAGGCAAAATGCCGTGAGAAGATGACGCTTTTTCACGACGCCGGCACAGCGGTCTACTGCTCGGACGAGGCAGTTGTGAACGACACTATGAATGTTTCGGACTACAATGGTGAGCGTCTGGCATGGTCGGAAAAGAACCCTGACGCGCCGTTCTTCATAAAATCGGTGGAAAAGAAGGATACCTCCACGACAGTACATTATATATATAAAGGTAAGGAAGGTGTCTACACGCTGCCTTTCATAGACGAGGCTTCGGTGAGAAACTCCGTATCGTGTGCGGTCGTGGCATTGCATCTGGGACTTTCGCCTGAGGTTCTTGACGGGCGCATGAGGCGACTCGAGCCTGTGGCTATGCGTCTGGAGGTAAAGAAAGGACAGCGGGGATGCACACTGATAAACGACTCTTACAACTCTGATGTCAACTCTCTTGACATCGCTCTTGACTTTATGAACAGACGGCCCGACCATAAGGGACGCAGGCGGACACTCATTCTGAGCGACATCTATCAGAGCGGCAGACCGCTGGGCGAACTCTATGCCGACGTGTCGGCTATGGCGTGCAAGCGTGGGGTGGAGAAGATTATTGGCATAGGTCCGCAGATCGCGTCGCAGGCTGACGTGATAGAGGTGCCCGAGAAACACTTTTTCCCTGACTGTGCGTCGTTCATCCGCAGCGCGGCTTTCGACAATCTGCACGATGAGGTGATACTTATCAAGGGCGCGCGACGCTTCGGTTTCGACAATCTTACCGAACTGCTGGTGGAGAAAGTGCACGAAACGATACTTGAGGTCAATCTGAACGCTGTGGTGAAAAACCTGAACTACTACCGTTCTTTCCTCCATCCTGACACAAAGATGGTATGTATGATAAAGGCTGACGCTTACGGAGCGGGTTCCGTGGAGATAGCCAAGACACTGCAGGAGCATCGTGTGGACTATCTCGCGGTGGCTGTGGCGGACGAGGGAGTGACGCTGCGCAAGAACGGAATCACGCAGAACATAATGATAATGAATCCGGAGATGACGGCGTTCAAGACCATGTTCGACTACGATCTTGAACCTGAGGTATACAGTTTCAGGCTTCTCGACGCTCTCGTCACGGCGGCGCGTAAGGAAGGGATAACCAACTTTCCTGTACACATAAAGCTCGACACGGGCATGCACCGGCTCGGATTCGATCCGGAGAAGGATATGGACGAGCTGATAGACAGGCTTCACAGGCAGAACGCCATAATACCGCGGTCGGTGTTCTCGCACTTTGTCGGCAGCGACTCCGATGTCTTCGATGAGTTCTCCAAGCGTCAGTTCGAGCTCTTCGACAAGGGAAGCCGCAGGTTGCAGGCAGCTTTTCAGAATAAGATACTGCGACATATTGACAACTCTGCGGGCATTGAGCATTTCCCGGAGCGTCAGCTCGACATGTGCCGTCTGGGATTGGGACTTTACGGAATCAATCCTATCGACAATTCGGTGATAAACAATGTGAGCACGCTTCGCACCACTATATTGCAGATGAGACATGTAAGTGCGGGCGAGACCGTGGGATACAGCCGCAAGGGAAAGATTGAGCGCGACAGTGTCATAGCCGCGATTCCTATAGGATATGCCGACGGACTCAACCGACATCTGGGCAACCGGCATTGCTATTGCCTTGTTAACGGCAAGAAAGCCGATTATGTCGGCAACATCTGCATGGATGTGGCGATGATCGATGTCACCGGTATCGACTGCAAGGAGGGCGACAGGGTGGAGATATTCGGTGACGGTCTGCCTGTCACGGTGTTGTCTGACGCGCTCGACACAATACCTTATGAGGTGCTGACCGGGATAAGCAACCGCGTCAAGAAAGTGTATTTTCAGGACTGACACGTTTTACCGCGCACACCGATACACCGGTGGCAATGGAGCGGTATGCGTGTGATGGCGGCATAGTTTGTGCTCCGTCAGAAGTTTGGAATGCTGTGACTATGATATGAGAAAGAGAGGCATGTACGGCGGGATGCGTGACATGCCTCTCTTTCTCTTTCATTTCCGGCGGACCGGATGAGGCATGCCGTGAAGCGATAAAGCCTTTTCCGTCCTCCGCATGATTATGTACGGATTCATGACAGTGTCATTTCAGGAATCCCTGCCGCCTTAAAGCCTCCATCATTCCTGCCGACATCACCTCGTTGTCGTGTTTGGTGTAGCGGCAGTCAGTGAACACCTGGGCGAGCGTCTCCTTGTTGTTTATCTCGACAAAATGCCGGTTCTCCGGCAGTGACTCCTTTTCCTTATAATATTCATCGATGTCTTCCGGAGTATAGTCATGGAATGTCTCCTTGTGAAGAATGGCTTTTAGGGGCAGCCTGTCGGATACGGGCGGATTCTCGTCGGGCCATCCGAGGGTTATCGTTGCCACCGGCATGACGAGCTGCGGCAGCTTTAGAATGTCTATGATTGCCTGCGGGTCGTATATCGTCGTGCCCAGGAAGCAGTAGCCGAGACCCTGTTCGTCGGCAATGTTGCAGAATGTCTGACAGAAGAGAAGCGCATCCGTGGCTGCGTTTATGAACGAAAGGAAATTGTCGTATCCCGGTGTTGCCTTGCGGTTCTCTGCCCATACGGTGGTCCGTCTGAAGTCTGCGCAGAAGGTGAGCACCACAGGTGCCTCTGTCACCATGGGCTGGTTGAAGTGAGCCGGAGCCATCCTCCGTTTCAATTCCTCGCTTCTTGTCACCACGACACTGTAGAGTTGAAGGTTTCCCATAGTCTGTGTGTGCTCCGCGCTGGCAAGCATTCTTTGCAGCATGTCGTCGGACACGTCGCGCTTGGAGTACTTTCTGATGCTTCGTCTTGTATCTAATGAATTCATTTTTTTGTAAATTTTGTTCCATTACAAAGGTACTGAAATTTTCTTTTTCGTAAAATTTTAGTTGGCATAATTGACTAAATATTCCTCTAATGATTTCTTAATATGAAAATAATATTGTAGTTTTGCAAGTGCAAATATCCACGGCAGGTGTTGCCGTTTTCGCTTTGATAAGAAACCGGCTGATTGACATTGAGTTCTTGATTTTTATTGAATAATCGATATATTTTACTTATGGAAGATTTAAATACGTACTCATACGATGAGGCTTTCGGCGAGTCCCTTAAGTATTTCGACGGAGATGAGCTTGCGGCAAGGGTGTGGGTAAACAAGTATGCGATGAAGGACAGCTTCGGACACATATATGAAAAGTCGCCCGAAGACATGCACTGGCGTATTGCAAACGAGATTGCAAGAATTGAGAACAAGTATAAGAACCCTATGACGGCGCAGGAAGTGTTCGACCTTCTCGACCATTTCAGATATATAGTTCCTGCCGGAAGTCCTATGACAGGAATAGGAAACGACCATCAGGTGGCTTCTCTGAGCAACTGTTTCGTTATCGGTCTTGACGGCGACGCCGACTCTTACGGAGCGATAATGCGCATAGACGAGGAGCAGGTGCAGCTGATGAAACGTCGCGGAGGAGTGGGGCATGACATGTCGCACATACGTCCAAAGGGCTCTCCGGTGAACAACTCAGCCCTTACTTCCACCGGACTTGTGCCGTTTATGGAGCGGTACAGCAACTCAACACGTGAGGTGGCGCAGGACGGACGGCGCGGTGCGCTCATGCTGTCTGTAAGCATCAAGCATCCCGACAGCGAGGCTTTCATAGACGCGAAGATGACAGAAGGCAAGGTGACCGGAGCCAATGTGTCTGTCAAGATAGACGACGACTTCATGGAAGCAGCGATAAACGACAGACCTTACACGCAGCAGTTCCCTATTGATTCGGACAATCCTATGGTGAAAAAGGAGATTTCCGCAAAGCGGCTTTGGGACAAGATAGTGCACAATGCATGGAAGAGTGCCGAGCCGGGAGTGCTTTTCTGGGACACCATATTGCGTGAGAGCATACCCGACTGTTACGCCGACCTTGGCTTCCGCACGGTTTCCACCAATCCGTGCGGTGAGATTCCGTTGTGTCCATACGACTCCTGCCGTCTGCTGTCCATCAATCTTTATTCATACGTAGTGAATCCGTTCACCCCTGAGGCGTACTTCGACTTCGACAAGTTCAAGGCTCATGTGCGGCTGGCTCAGCGCATGATGGACGACATAGTTGACCTTGAGCTTGAGAAAATCGACAAGATCATGGAGAAGATAAGCATCGACCCGCAGAGCATGGAGGTGAAAGGTGCGGAGTATCATTTATGGGAAAAGATAAAGGACAAGAGCGGGAAAGGACGCCGTACGGGCGTTGGCATCACGGCGGAAGGCGACATGCTTGCCGCGATGGGGTTGCGCTACGGCACTCAGGAAGCCACCGACTTCAGTGTGAAGGTGCATAAGACGCTCGCGCTGAGCGCATACCGCAGTTCAATGGAGATGGCACGCGAGCGTGGGGCGTTCGAAGTGTTCGACGCCTCACGTGAGTCCGACAATCCGTTCCTGCTGCGCATAAAGGACGCCGACCCACAGTTGTATGAAGACATAATGAAATACGGACGCCGCAACATTGCCTGCCTGACAATCGCCCCGACCGGTACGACAAGTCTGATGACGCAGACCACAAGCGGCATAGAGCCTGTGTTCATGCCAGTATACAAGCGTCGCCGCAAGGTAAATCCCAACGACACGGAGGTGCATGTGGACTTTGTCGACGAGGTGGGCGACTCGTTCGAGGAGTACATAGTATATCACAAGAAGTTCCTCGAGTGGATGAAGGTGAACGGATATGATACGGAGAAGAGGTACACACAGGAAGAGATAGACGACCTTGTGGTCAGATCACCTTATTATAAAGCTACCGCCAACGACGTGGACTGGCTGATGAAGGTGAAGATGCAGGGCGAGATCCAGAAATGGGTTGACCACAGCATCAGCGTCACGGTGAATCTCCCGAACGATGTGGACGAAGCTCTTGTCAACCGGCTTTATGTCGAGGCATGGCGTTCGGGGTGCAAGGGATGCACCATCTATCGCGACGGCAGCCGCTCGGGAGTCATGATTTCCGTCTCGAAGAAAGACAAGAAGGACGACGCCAAGGACGATTGTCCGTGCGCACATCCCGAGGTTACGGAGGTGAGACCCAAGGAGCTGGAGTGCGATGTTGTGCGTTTCCAGAACAACAAGGAGAAGTGGGTGGCTTTCGTCGGGCTTCTCAACGGCTATCCTTACGAGATATTCACCGGTCTGCAGGACGACGAGGAAGGCATCGTTCTGCCCAAGACAGTCACCAAGGGAAAGATTATCAAGCAGAAGAACGATGACGGGCACAGCCGTTACGACTTCCAGTTTGAGAACAAGCGCGGATATAAGACGACGGTGGAGGGTCTGAGCGAGAAGTTCAATCCTGAATACTGGAACTACGCTAAGCTCATTTCCGGAGTGCTGCGCTACCGTATGCCCATCGGCAACGTAATCAAACTCGTCGGCTCCCTACAGTTGAAGAGCGAGAGCATAAACACCTGGAAGAATGGCGTTGAGCGTGCTTTGAAGAAGTATATTGTGGACGGCACTGAGGCGAAAGGACAGACCTGTCCCGTATGCGGCGGAATACTTGTCTATCAGGAAGGCTGCCTCATATGCAAGAACTGCGGTGCATCGCGTTGCGGATAGTATTCTTCAGAAAATATAATCTTTATATACGGGGTGTTCCGGAGTCTGTCCACTGTTGAGTGGAGAAGGAGTCCGGTGCACCCTTTCGTTTTATTCAAACCTTGATTTTCACTTTTTTATGTACGGATATAAGTATGGATATGTCTTCATCGACGGCATGAGGTTTCATTCCTACCACGGAGTGATAGAGCAGGAGAGGCTCACCGGCAACGACTATACGGTGTCGGTGCGTGCCGGATACGACGTCACCCGGGCGATGCGCACCGACGACGTGAGCCATACGCTCAACTATGCGGCTGTATACGAGGTGGTGAACCGCGAGATGGCTGTCCCGTCCCGGCTCATCGAGCATGTGGCAGGCAGGATGGCAGAACGCCTTTTCGAGCGTTTCCCGCTCATACAGTCGCTCGACATAAGAATAATGAAACACAACCCGCCTATGGGTTCCGACTGCACGGGAGCGGGCGTTGAAATTCATTTAACAAATAATAAAACTAAATGATTCTTTGGAGTTTTTCTTATTATTGCTTACCTTTGCCACACCATACAAGACTGATGATTAACAGATTATTTGTAATATTGGCATTGTTTGCCGCGTGTTTCATATCGGTCAGAGGAGCTGACCGCAAGTTCGTTCTTGTTATAGATGCCGGTCATGGCGGTCGTGACGCGGGCGCATTGGGCAAATATTCAAAGGAAAAGAACATCAATCTTAATGTGGCGCTTGCATTCGGAAAATATGTGGAAAGGAACAATCCTGACGTCAAGGTGGTGTATACACGCAAGACAGACGTATTTGTGCCGCTGTACGAACGTGCCGAGATAGCCAACCGGAACAAGGCCGATCTTTTCATATCAATACACACCAACGCCCTGGAACGCGGAAGGATAGCGCGCGGTTTTGAGACTTACACGCTCGGAGACGGACGCTCCAACGCCACAAAGACAAACCTCGAGGTTGCCAAACGTGAGAACTCCGTCATTCTGCTCGAGGAAAACTACGAGCAGCACTATGTGGGCTACGACCCCAATTCGCCCGAAAGCAACATCATGTTCGAGTTTGTGCAGGACCGGAACCTTACGAAGAGCATCGAGTTCGCCAAGATGTTGCAGAAGAACGTGTGCCGTGCCGCAAGCCGGCCCGACAAGGGTGTGCACCAGAGCAACCTTGCCGTGCTGAGGCTCACGTCCATGCCTGCGTGTCTGGTGGAGCTGGGTTTCATCACGACTGCCGACGAGGAGGCTCTTCTCAACGACAGAAACAGGCTCGACCAGATGGCTGTCGGCATATACAACGCGTTCGTGGAATACAAGAACAAGAACTATAACGGCATATCGGTTCCTTACAGGACAGACAGCCCCATGCTGCCCGAGACACCCGCACAGGAGCCTGCCAACACCTCGGAAATGCAGGAAGATGCCTCCGCGCGGCAACAGCCTGAGCAGCGGACGGTGGCTGAAACCACACCGCAGCAGCAGGAACAGCAGACCGTCGCACCGCAGCCCGAGCCTCAGCCTGCCGCATCAGCCGACGGACGTCCGGTGTTCAAGATACAGATTCTTGTCTCAAGTCTCAATCTGAAGGACGGTGACGCGCACCTGAAAGGGCTCACCGGATGTGAGCGATATGAGGAGAACGGAATGCAGAAATACACATACGGAGCGTCCGAAAACTACAACGAGATATACCGTCTGCGCAAGCAGATACTCGACAAGTTCCCCGAAGCGTTCATCATCGCGTTCAAGGACGGACGCAAGACGGATGTCAATCAGGCGATAAAGGAATTCAAGAGAAACAGAAAATAAATAAAGTGCAATATGAAATTTTTTACTAAAGAGGTCAAGATCGCGCTTGTTGTGATAACCGGAGTGGTATTGCTCTTTTTCGGAATGAACTTTCTGAAAGGGCTGAACCTGTTTTCTTCGTCGACAGATTATTATGTCGAGTTCGAGGACATAAGCGGTCTGTCTTCGTCAAGCCCCGTATATGTGGGCGGATATCAGGTAGGAACGGTCAAAAGCATCATATATGACTACACCAACAGAACGCCTACCAAGGTGGTGATATGTGTGGACAAGGAAATGCGTATCCCGCAGGGCAGCCAGGCGAAGATTGTGAGCGACATGCTCGGAAACGTAAAGATAAACCTCGACATCAACGGCAAGTCATCGCAGATGGTGCCGCCGGGAGGTGTCATAAAGGGAGGAATAGACAACGGAGCCATGGGACAGCTGTCCGCAATGATTCCCGCCATAGAGAAGATGCTGCCCAAGCTCGACAGCATCATGGGCAGTCTGAACACGCTGCTTGCCGATCCGGCGATAGCCGCATCGCTTCACAACGTGCAGGACATAACCTCTAATCTCAACACGTCGACACGCGAGCTCAACACGCTCATGCGCACTCTCAACCGCAACATGCCGGGAATGATGGCTAAGGCTGACGGCATTCTGAACAACACCGACACTCTCACGGCAAAGCTCGCGGCAATAGACATCGACCGGACCATGACCGAAGTGAACGCCACGCTTGCCAATGTGCGCTCTCTCACCGACAAGCTTAACAGCAACGAGGGCACGCTCGGACTGCTCATGAACGACCCGTCGCTCTACAACAATCTCAACTCTACTATGATGCATGCCGACTCGCTTGTGGTGAATCTGCGCGAGCACCCGAAGCGTTATGTGCATTTCTCCATTTTCGGAAGAAAGGACAAATAACAGGCAAATGACATTTTACAGTCTGACGGACGGTCAGTCCGCCGGATATATCACATGCCGCAGAATGCCGGAGCACTCTGCGGCATGTTTTTTATTGTATGTGCGGATATGCCACCGGACTGTATCTGTTTTGTCGCTCTCATTCTTGCGTCGCTCTGATTCATGCTCCCCGTCGCGCTCCCCTGCGTCAGTACTGCCGTGAGCATGCGCAGCGGAGAGGATGGGGCAAAGTCCGCCCCCTGTCAGGAAAAGCCCTGGTTGCGTAGCGCACCGCCTGTCCGCTATATCAGCCATGTATGTAAGGATGTATATTTATGGCTTTCCGGCAGTAAAAAATTTTGACAATCAAAAATCGTGAAACAGCTTCTCCCGATGCCGTCCTGCCCCTGTGAAACGCCCGTTTTGCGCATGCCGCAACGTCGGAGTGCGCCTCTTGATGTTCGGAAGAGGCTTTTCCGCATCGCCGCAAAGGCTTTTCTGTGGCATGAAACGTGCTTTCCCGCAGGGTGAAAAAGGCTCTTCGGCACTGCGAAAGAGCCTCTTCGGGACGGTGGAAATGGCTGTCTTGTCTGCCGCGACCGTGCAAGTGGCTGTATGTCAGACACATCCGCATGTTGTTCAAAATCCGCGTATTTGCTCCCGTCTTTTCTTCCTTGCGCGAAAACAGCGGTATTTCCGGGTTGACGTTCTACCGATATGCCTGTTTATTCATCATTTGTCCATGTCGTCTGACCGTGTTTCCGGCACTTTCGCGGGCATATGGCAGAGTGCGAATTTAGCCGTAAGACGGTTGAAATATTTATTATATAAATTGAAAGAAACGATTTGTATATTACAAATTATTTCTTAATTTTGCATGGCATAAGCAAAAGATACGACATCGCAAGATACCTGTAAACATTTTATTTATGACGAATTCAAGTCCTGATGCTCTTTGGGACGAGTGCCTTGCGCTCATCAGAGGAAGCGTTACGGAGCAACAATATAAAGCCTGGTTTGAGCCTATCGTGTTCAAATCGTTCGATTCCGGCACCAAGACTGTTCTGGTGCAGGTGGACCGGTTTGTATATGAAGTGCTCGAGCAGAACCATGTAGAGCTGCTCACCCGTGTGCTCACACAGGTATTCTGCAACGATGTGAAACTCACCTACCGTGTCACCGACAGCGGAAGAAAGGGCACGGAGATACCCTCCGACATGCCCGAGAAACCGCTGCCCGACGCAAGGATGCGCGAGACCGGCAGGCAGGGGCAGCCCAAGACACCGCAGCTCAACCCCCAGCTCGACATGCATCTCACCTTCAAGAACTACATAGAGGGTGAGAGCAACAAGCTTCCGCGCACGGTGGGACTGTCCATCGCCGAGCATCCTCACAACATGCAGTTCAACCCTTTCTTCGTTTACGGACCGTCGGGATGCGGCAAGACCCATCTCATCAACGCCATCGGAGTGCGCACCCTGCAGATTTATCCGCAGAAGAGGGTGCTGTGCGTGAGCGCGAGACTGTTTGAGGTGCAGTACACCAACGCCGTTCTGCAGAACAAGATAAACGATTTCATAAACTTCTATCAGACCATCGACCTCCTCATTGTGGACGACATACAGGAGTGGGAGGACAAGAAGGGCACGCAGAACACTTTTTTCCATATCTTCAACCATCTTTTCCTTAATGGAAAACGCATCATCCTGGCAAGCGACAGACCGCCTGTGGAGCTCAAAGGGGTGACAGACCGCCTGCTCACACGGTTCTCGTGCGGACTCATAGCGGAGCTGGAGAAGCCCAACGCGCAGCTTTGCGTGGACATACTCAAGAGCAAGATACGTCGCGACGGACTCAGCATCCCCGACGACGTGATAGCCTTTGTGGCGCAGACTGCGAACGGAAGCGTGAGAGACTTGCACGGAGTGATAAACTCGCTCATGGCATACAGCGTGGTGTACAACTGCAACATAAACATGCGTCTGGCTGAACGTGTCATCAAAAGGGCGGTAAAGGTGGACGACGAACCGCTTACTGTGGACGACATTCTCGAGAGTGTGTGCTCGCACTATGACGTGACTCAGGCGGCGATAATGGGGCGCAGCCGCAAGCGCGACATCGTTACGGCGAGGCAGGTGTCAGTATATCTCGCGCAGAAATACACCAAGATGCCCTCCAGCCGAATAGGACGTCTCATCGGAGGACGCGACCATTCAACCGTGATTTACAGCTGTTCGCAGGTGGAGCAGCGCATGAAGGTTGACCCGACATTCGCCGACGACGTGGGCAGCATAGAGGCTTCGTTCAAGCTCAAACGCTGAAGCGGCTTTCCTTTTCCATTGTATTACATTATTATAATGTGCTTCTTGCGGCATGGCTCCGGCTGAATGATGTCCGGATGAGGTGTCCTGATGTTTGCGGGAATCCATGTCGCAGATGGCGGCACCGCATGCCTGACACTGCATGATGCGACCTATGAAAAAACGCACGGGACGTAATCAAATATAAAAAAGGACAAAGACAGTCTGTCATGACGTCTTTGTCCTTTGTCTTTGTGGTTATGATGAATGTGCGTTAAAGTGCCATCTTCACCTTCGCTCCTGCCATAACCCATATCCCGGGTTGCAATACGCTGCCTATGTCGTAGTATCTGTGGTTTGTGATATTGTCTGCTTTCAGATATATGTCATACCTTTCGGCTGTCCACGAAAGCTTCGCGTCGAGCTTAGCATACGGATGGTAGCCGTTCATGCGCTGCTGCCATCTCATGCTCCAGTGTGCGGTCAGCCTGCTCCATATGCGGTGGTCGAGCTGCACGCTGAGCTTGTGGCGCAGGTAGTCGAGGGCGTAGAGCGACCTGTATATGTCGCGTTCGGAGGTGTGTTTCTGGCTTATGTAGCCGTAGCCCACTTTCAGTCGGGTGAATATCGGGCATCCTGTCAGCAGGTCGGGGCGCACGGTCAGGTCGCACGCCACTCCGGTGTTGTCCACCTTGCCTATGTTCATCGCCTCATATTTTGTGCTTTCCTTGCTTTCGTATACCCAGTCAATGAGTTCCCGTCCGTGGTTGCGCGTCACGTAAGCCGTGGCTTCCCATTCCGGTCTGGTGTATCTCACGCCGGCTTTCATGGTGGTGTTTCTCTCCGGTTTCAGTGCGGTGCTGCCCTTTTGCGCCGCGCTGTTGGCATACAGCTCGGTGTATGTGGGTATGCGCATTGCCTTGTTCCACGATGCGAATATTGTCCAGTGCTTGTCCGGTCTGTAGCTCGCGTCCACCCCGGGATACAGTCTGAAGCTGTTGTCAAGCCCGGTGTTTCTGTCTGCCGTCACTCCTGCCGACAGTCTGAAACTGCCTAAGCTGATGTAGTGTTCTATGAATAAGTCGGTGCATGTGCGCTTGCCTTCATGGTCGTATGAGCGTGTTGAGCCGCTGATGCCGTGCTGACGCTCTCCGTCAAGCAGGTCTCCGTATGCGGTGCTTAGTATGTGTTCTCTTCTGATACCGGCTCCGGCTGTGGTCTGTCCAGCCGCCCACGACAACCTTGCATTGAGGGTCGCGCCGTAGACATCCATGCGGTGATAGTTCTCTCCGTTGTCTGCTCCGGTCTTACCACGTGTTAGCTGGAAGTGGTCGTAGCTTCTGTGACCGTATATTGCAGGACTTAATACAAAACGCCTGTCACCGAACGGCTTTATATCAGCGTTTACTGAGGCTAAGTATCGGCGCGTCTCCTCATACTGGTTGTCGAACTTTGCGCTGTAGAACGTCGACGCCCCGTAGTCCTGCGACGTCACTCCCGTCTGCCACATCATGTCTGCATATCGGGTGGAGAGGTTGCCCTGATAGAACAGTCTGCGTTTTATGAATCCGCTGTTCTTCGTCCCTCCGTCGCTGCGGCTTATGCCTCCGCCCAGCCGGTTGTTCGTGGTGCGGCTGTTGAGGGTAACCCCCGCCTCGCCGCTTACAGTGCCGAACGAGCCTCCTTCTACTGTCGCGAAGGCGTTGCTGCGCTCCTTGCTTTTGGTCACGATGTTTATGGCACCGCTGAACGCAGGGTTGCCGAACACGCGAGCCGATGCCCCCTCGAGCACCTCAATGCGCTGTATGTCTGATAAAGAAACGGGAAAGTCGGCGGCGTTGTGCCCGGTCTGCGGGTTGGAGATGTTGATGCCGTTGAGCAGGATGACCGTCTGGTCGAATGTGCCGCCGTTTATCGAGACGTCCGTCTGAACTCCGAAGCCACCGCGCTGACGGACATCCACGCCCGTGGCTGATTTTAATACATCGTTGACACTTTCTGCCGCAGCCCGTTGAATGTCGTCGGCTGTCGTGACAGAGACAATCATTGCCGGCTTCTGTTCAGCCAGCGGAGCCCACGCTCCGTTCACCACCACCTCGCCGAGCTTCACCTCCTTTTGTCTGAGTGAGTCTTTCTCGATAACGCCGCGCTTGGCTATGCCGTCCGCTTTGGCATGAGTCAGCGTTGCGACGCTAAGTGTTCCGATGAGCACTTCCTTACCCAGACAATTGAACAAGGCGTAGCTCTTGCGCGTGAAATGCGTGAAGATAAGAGCTGTGCGCGTGTTGAAAATTGGTCTGTACATAAATGTTGATATTAAAAAAACGGTGTAAAGGTAATAAAAAATCCTTGAAACGGCAACGGAGCACCGTCTCCGTCAACCGATAGGAAAGCTTCTTCCAGCCGTGTGTGCAGGCTCTGTCTTCTTGCCGTCGTGGGTGAGATACACCATGTAGTCGCCGTCTCCGTCGAGCGTTATGCTGCTTCCGACAGCCTCGTTGAGCGTTCCCTGCCACATGGCGGTGTATGCGTAGGGCTGCCATTTCAGTCCTTCACCGGTCAGACGGGAGCATGACAGGTTGAAGATGCTCACCTGCTGGCGTCTGAATGTGGCGAAGGTGTTCACGCCTTTTGCCGGTATGAAGTATCCGTTGTCGGTTATCATGACAGGCATGACGCCGAAGTCACGCATGTATCTTGACATGAGCGATATGTTGCCGAGCGTGTGGTCCTCACGCTTTCCGGTAGAGCCGAGGTACGCAATGTGCCTGAATCCCTTGCCGATGCAGTATCGGGTCGCCTTTGTCTGGTCGTTGTCGTCCTGTTCTTCTATGATGTGTATGATGTCGCGGTGGCTTTCTATGAAACCGGAGGGCATTGAGTCACCGTCCCCGACAATGGCGTCGGGTGTCAGACCGTGGCTCAATGCTGTCATTCCGGCGTTGTCGCAGCAGCACAGAAAAGTGCTTGCGCGCAGCACGGAAAGCGGTATGCGGTGGACGGGAAAGTCTCCGTCGCACAATATCACGGCATCGAATGCCGACCGTCCGTCAATGAGCGGATAGTTCATGTCTTGTGTTCTTTTGTGGTTTTACAATCATTCCTCATGTCCGTAAGGGCTCTACGGCTTGCCGTCTCCGTCAGTATGGCGCGGCGGAAGAGCCTGTTCAAGCCTCTGGCGCGGTCATCATCCTCTTCCATCTGACGTATCCGAACACCGCAATGACGGCATAAGCTCCGTACAGCATGGCTTTGAACGGGATGCCCTTGTACGCATAGAGCACGCTGCACACCACGTCTACGACAATCCATATGAGCCATTGCTCCACATATTTGCGTGCAAGTGCCCACAGCCCGATGATGCTCAGAGCGTTCACAAAGCTGTCTGTCAGCGGCACGTCACTGTCTGTGAATCTTACGAGAATGCCGTAGATGCCAATCCATGCCAACACGAAAACGGCGGCGGAGGGTATTATCAGCTTCCGCCTGTAGTGTGTTACGGGCATCTCTCCTGCCGTTTTCTGTCCGCGTTTCCTGCCGTATCTCCACACGATGAAGCCATAGACAGCCGCCACGGCGTAGTATATAGCCATGCCGAAGTCGGCGTACAGTCCAGCCTCAAGATAGAGCACGATGTCTATAAGAGGCATTATGATGCTCGCAAACCAAAGCCATATGCTCGCCCTATACTCCAGAACGATGTACACAATGCCGACAACCGTGCTCAGAATGTCGAGCATCATGAGCCGGTTGTCGGCTATGCAGTCCATTATACTGTTCATTTTCGTGTTGCTTAGAATGTGACGGAAAGATGCGCGAGGAAGTGAACGGGAGCCTGGGCGGAGTATGTCGACCATGCCCAACCACCGTCGTACGCCACTATCTTTCCCTTTTCGTTCCTGAAGTTCATCGAACAGCTTCCGTTGCTCTCGTACTCCTCGTTGAACAGATTGTACACTGTCACGCCCACGGTCGCGCTTTTCAGCCCTTTGACATTGAACGTATAGGACAGGTCGAGGTCGCTTACGAACATCGCGTCGATTACTGCGGAGGTGTAGGTCTTGCCGTCCCGGTTCAGATACTTCTTAAAACCGGAGTTCGTCATGTTCTGTTCGCTTACGTATTTGCTCATGAGCGACGCGCGCAGTCCCTTGTATTCGTAGGCGAATATGTTGTTGATGATGACATCGGGAGAGTATGCGAGCTTTGTCGTTCCTACGTTAGCGTATGACTGGCTCCAGTCTTCGTTTATCACCGTTACGCTCATGTTCTTTGCCCGGTTCCTGCTCAGTGTGGCGTTGATGTCCCATGCGAAGCCCTTGAAAGGACGCAGTCCGGCTGTCAGCTCGACGCCCATGCGGTAGCTGTCCTTTATGTTTCGCGCCACCATCTCGCCGTTTGAGTCCTGCGCTCCGGTGAGAACGAACTGGTTGTCGTAGTCCATATAGTAGAAGTTGACGCCTGCGTTGAATATCGCGGAGGTGTATCTGTAACCCACCTCAAGGTCGTTCAGCCGCTCGGCTTTAGGGTCCACGGCATCCGTCTCAGCCATCATGTCCTCAAAATCGTTGCGTGTAGGCTCTTTGTGGGCGATGGCGTAAGAGGCGTATACGGTGTGTCCGGGGGTGATGTCATACACAAGTCCGAACTTAGGATTGAAGAAACTGTAGTCGCGGTCGAGCACGAGCGGTCTCTGCTTATGGCTGTCGTCGAACTCCTGCGATGTGCCGTCCATGCTGTAGCTTATGTGTCTGTACTGCATGTCGGCGTATGCGCTCAGTCCCGGAACGAACTCGTAGATTACCTTTCCGTATATGTTTCCGTCGGTCTTTACGGCGTTGTTGCGGTAGTATTCGTGGTCGGGACTGAGTATCACTCCGCCGTCATGATACTCCTTCCTGTCGTCCTCCGTCCATATGTAGGGACTTCCTGCCCACAGCACTTTGCCGAAGTGGTCGCCGTCATACCTGTTCCATCCGCCTCCGATGACGGCAGACAGACCGTTGTGGTTGTTGTAGTTGGCTGAGGCAATGAATCCGTAGAAGTCGTTGAGCATCTTTTTCTGTCTCACGATATTTGCCCTCAGGTCTGACGCTTCGGTCATTAGATACTTGTATAGTTTCTGGTCTTCCTTCATCTGCTCGTAGTATCCGTCACCCCGTGTGTAGTGCAGTGCGACGTTGGTGTTCCATTCCTGCGACCATCTCTGGTTCCACAGAAGCTGGTAGTTCTGCTGATGATAGTTGTCGGTCTGGTTTTTATAGAAAGCCATGTTGCCGTCCTTATCTGTGTACATGCCGCTCGGGTTGTAGCTTCTGCCATACTTCTCCATGTCGGCTTTTGACGCATAGTCCCATGCCATGTATGTCTTTTCAGTGCCGTTGAATGTGATGAGCTTCACCACAGTGTTGTCGGCGAAGTATCCTCCTTGCATGAAGTAGGAGTTGAGTCTTGACGACGCCCTGTCAATGAAGCCGTCGCTGCCTATGTGTGACAGTCGTCCCTGAAAGCCCCAGTGCCCTCCGAGCAGTCCGGTGGAGAAGCTGAGCGTCTCCTTGTGTGTGCCGTATGAGCCTCCGGAAAGGTCGAGCCGTCCGTACGCCTTGCCGCTGATGTTCTCCGTCTGCATGTTGACGGTAGCCCCGAACGCGCCCGCGCCGTTGGTGGAAGTGCCCACGCCGCGCTGTATCTGTATTGATTCGAGGTTGGAGGCGAAGTCAGCCATGTTGACCCAATAGAGCTGGCTGCTCTCCGCATCGTTCACAGGTATGCCGTTCGCGGTTATGTTTATGCGCGTGGGATCGGTGCCGCGTACATGTATGGCGGTGTATCCGATGCCCGTTCCCGCATCAGACGATGTGGTGACGGAGGGAGTGAAATTGAGTATCCACGGCATGTCCTTCCCCTTGTTAAGTATCCTTATCTGCTCTTTACCCATGTCAGAGTGAGCCACGGGAGTCTTTTCCCCGGCACGTGTAGACACCACCTGCACGTTCTGAAGTTCGTATGTCCTCAGTGTGTCGAGCCGTTCGCCTGTCGGCGAGGATGCGTTTATTGTTGCGGCACAAGCGAGTGCGGCAATCAGTAAAACTGTTTTTTCCATTAAATAGTATGATTTTAAAAATACACAAAAAGGGGTGCTTTTCATGTGTTGTCTTATTCCAACGCCGGTACTAACCGGATCTGGTCAGAGGGTTTAATCTCAGCCGGAAATATCCGGCACCCCTTAACTTACTCTCTGTAAGTCGGACGCAAAGTTAATGTAAATAATCTTAACGGCAAAGAAAAACCGTTTTTTTTGTCGGACAAGAAACGGAGGCACCGCTGTCTTGTGTCACCGGAAAGCCTGGAGGGGACGATACTGACGGCTGTCACTGACGCATCTCTTCCTGTTCTATGTATTTCGGAGACGGACCATACCTGTTGCAGAACGGCTGGCTGTCCTGACATAACATTACCAGAAGTACTATCGTGTAGACGGGAGCGACAATGTAGAAAAGTAAAATCCCGACTGTGACAGTAATGAAGACACTTCCGTTCCTCAGGCTTGAGTGCAGACTGTCGTGCGCGTGCATGGAGCCTGCCGCACCGTATACGGCATCAGCCGCATAGGAATAGCATGACTGAAACAATATAAGCATCAGGAACAACACGGGCAGCAGCAGGAATGTGCCGTACCACCAGCCGCTTCTGCCGGTGTCGTGAAGCCTTCTGAAGGTGAGCGGAACCTTTGAGAACTCAAACAGCAAGAATATTATGGGTGTTACGATGAAGCGCGTGGGAATGAAGAAGAATACGAACGGAACCGCGAACGACTCCACAACGCAGATTGCCAACATTGTCCACCAGTATTCGGAGCGGCGCGAACGTCCGCTGAACTGCATCGGCTTGCTCATCGACTCGCCCAGAGCGTCGGTGAACTCGAGTGACGGGATGAATCTATTCTGTTGCATATGATGTGTTGTAAGCATGCTTTGCGCGTTGTCAGGCGGCGTGTGTCAGTTTATCCCGATGAGCGACTGGTCGGGCAGTTTGCCCATGTCGGGGAAGTCCATGAATATTATTCTCACGTTGCTGTAGTCCTTATGGTCGTACTCGGCGTTGTTTATCGCGACCGCAATCACGCCGTGATCTCTTCTCCATGTGGTCTTGTAGTCGCACCGGTCGGTAGTGACGTAGAGCATGCGGTTGTCGTATGGCACCGGATTCTCGAACACCTCTATCGACGCGTATGGCTGTCCCATCTTTTTGGTGAGCAGTTTTTTCATGTCCTCATAGTCGCCCGACAGTTCCGGCCATGTGTCTCTGAACGGCAGCGAGACGGCTACGCTTGTCACCCTTTTGCCCATGTTGACAGAATAGACATATATCTCGCAATCCTTGTATCCTCCGAAGTCGCCTTTGAAAATGGCGACTCCATCTTCCGTCACCTTAGAGAATGTGAGACCTTTTTTTATCATCTTGTTCACAAAAGAGTTGAGCGTGCCTGTTATTGGTGTCTCCATAAACTCGAGATGTTTTAGCGTATCAGTTCCGGCAGGCGGTATCTGCGTCTGTGCCGCCGCCGTCAATGTGAGCGCGAGGCATAGCAACAATGTCATTGTACGTTTCATATCATTCCCTCCCTTTATGCTTGTGGTTCAGTAGCATGTGCCATTCGTATTTGCCGCAGGTATCCCCGCAGCTTGCAGACTGTTTATGTCTCTTCTTATTACAAAGGTAAGAAAAAAGCATACAAACTGTATATTCTGCCAATATAATTTAACATATAAGAGCCGTAAAAATACGCCTCATGACTCTAATTGTGACTTATACGAACCTTGAAAAAGAGAGTGATGTTGTAATAATACTGCGCAGGCAAATGTTAAAAAAACACCTTTCAAAATGCCGGAAAATGTCCTTAGTTTTCTTTATGTGCGATTATGGCGTGAAAAAGGCGATTTTTCGTTACTCTGATAATTGCTTGTGTGTCAGCCGGTTGTGTTGTTATAGCTTATGGATATGGTAATGTCGATGATGCGGAAGAGGCTTTCCGGCATTGCGAAACGGTGCTTTCGGGTTTCCGGTAAAGCCTCTTTCATGCATCAGGAGAGGCTTTCCGGCAGTGCGATAAAGCCTCTTTGGCAATTCAGAAGCCTTTTCGGAGGCATGGAAGACACACTGGAGGGGTGTGCCGAAGTGCAAAAACGGCGTTTTGGGAATATTTCCGATGTGTTCCGGAATTGTTAATTTTGAGTCGGGTTTTCATTAATGCAAGTTAAAAAAATAGCGTCCGACGGATGTTTTCAGAGTCTGGCACGCTGACAATACGGGGGGTTGGGCTATCTTTGTATAAGATAAGCCTCGGCTCGGCAATATCAAGTCCGGTAAAACGAAGTTTTCCCGTCTTGCTGCTGCTCTCGCCTTGCATTATCTTTGTATAAGATAAGCTGCACTCGGGAAAGTAAGAGCAAGCTCTCTTTCCACTCGTTTGCATTATCTTTGTGGAAACATAAATACTATTTGCAAATAGTAAAAATAAGGAGGACATACAGAATGAAACTGCTTGTGATAGAGGATGACGCTGACCTTCGCGAGATAATCGTGAGGTCGCTGGAGAAAGAGCGTTATGTGGTGGAGACAGCCGCCGACTGCGCCACGGCACGCATGAAGGTGTTCGTGTATGAGTATGACTGCCTGCTGCTCGACATAATGCTGCCAGACGGCAGCGGTCTTGACATCCTGCGCGAGATGTCTGCGCGGGGACGGAAGTGCAACGTCATAATACTCTCCGCCAAGGATTCGATAGAGGACAAGGTTACGGGTCTTGACCTCGGAGCGGACGACTATCTTGCCAAGCCGTTTCATCTCGCAGAACTGCACGCGCGCCTGAAAAGCGTCATGAGGCGCAGCCGCAACGACGGGGATAACGTCATGAGGATGGCAAACGTGTGTGTGCACACCGACAGTTTCATTGTGGAGGTGGACGGAAAGCCCATGGAGTTGGGCAGAAAAGAGTATGACATACTGACCTACTTCATGAACCGACCCGGCAGACTCATAGAGAAACAGATGCTCGCGGAGGCAGTGTGGGGCGACTATATCGACGTGGCAGACAACTTCGACTTTGTATATGCCCAGATGAAGAACCTGCGCAAGCGTCTCAGGGCAGCCGGTGCGGGCTTGGAGATAAAGACAGTCTACGGTTTTGGTTACAAGCTTGTGGAGATATGAGACTTATAAACTACATATCGCTTCGCCTCTCGCTGATAGCCGCCGTGGTGCTGGGCTTCTGGTCGGTGTTCTTCTATTTTGCCATCATAGACGAGATAAACGACGAGGTGGACGACTCTCTGGAGGACTACGCCGAGCTCGTCATACGCCGCGCTCTTGCCGGAGAACCGCTTCCCACCGCCTCAAGCGGCTCCAACAACCAGTATTACCTGCGCGAGGTGTCGGCTGAGTATGCCGGCAGCCATCAGCACGTGCGCTATGAGGACCGCACGGTTTATATCAGGGAAAAGCGCGAGTTTGAGCCCGCGCGGGTCATCACCTATATATATACCGGTGACGGCGGACGCTTCTTCGAGGTGGAGGTGTCGGTCCCGACAATAGACAAGGCTGACCTGAAGGAAGCCATATTCTACTGGCTTCTGTTCCTTTACGTAGCCATTCTGCTCGGTTTCGTGGTGCTCAACCTTGTTGCCGTGAAGCGCAGCATGCGTCCGCTGGCTGTGCTGCTGAAGTGGGTGGACGACTACCGGCTGGGTCGTGAGAACCGCAGACTGGACAATCCGACTTACGTTACGGAGTTCAGAAAGCTGAACGAAGCTGTGGTGCGCTCCATGAAACGCAGCGAACAACAGTACGAACAGCAGAAAATGTTCATAGGCAACGCCTCTCACGAGATGCAGACTCCGCTCGCCGTGTGCCAGAACCGCATTGAGATGCTGCTCGACGACGGCAACCTCACCGAGCAGCAGATGGGCGAACTGGTGAAGACGCTCGGCACTCTCGGTCAGCTGTCGAGGCTCAACAAGTCGCTCCTTCTGCTCTGCAAGATTGAGAACGGACAGTTCACCGATGTGGAGGAGGTGGATATGGACACGCTTGCGGAGCAGCTCATGGGCGACTACGGAAGTGTGCTGAAGACGCGCAACATTGAGGTGAGCGTCGTGAGAGAGGCGCACTGGCATGTGAGGATGAACCCCATGCTCGCATCGGTGCTTGTGGGCAATCTGCTGAAAAACGCCTTTGTGCACAACGTGGACGGCGGACGTGTGGAGGTGAGCATAAACAGCCATGGCATGACGGTGGCAAACACAGGCAGCGGCGGTGCCCTTGACAGGACAAAGATATTCACCCGTTTCTATCACACGAGGGGTATGAAAAGCTCCACGGGCATCGGTCTGTCGCTGGTGAGTGCCGTGTGCGGGCTTTACTCCTTCGGCATAGACTACCGTTATGAGAACGATATGCATACGTTCGAGGTGACAGACAGGCGCGGATGAACGCCTGTCCGGAGATGCCTTGATGCGGTGAGGGCGGCGTAAAGGGCAGACTATTATTCTTAATAAAAGTTAATCATGGGGCAAAGTCCCGTTATTTCAGATTCATTTCAGATTCACTTCCCAACTTTGCGGTACGGAAGTCAGAACGGCATGAAGCGGTCGTCAGACAATGCGGCAATACGGTTTCTGACCCGTAGAGAGGACAACAGACGAAGTAATAACCCTTAAAAAGAAATGAATATGAAAAGATTTATGAAAGTCGGCATCGCAGCATTGCTCTGCCTGTTTGTAGTGAGTGTAAACGCAGTGGCTTCAAACGACAAGCCTATAGAGGTGTCGCAGCTTCCCCAGGCGGCTCAGCAGATTCTGAAAAAGGACTTCGGCAAGATGAAGGTTGCGCTGGCGAAGATGGAGTCGGGACTCTTCGACACAAGCTATGACATCATATTCACCAACGGCGACAAGGTGGAGTTCGACGGCAAAGGCAACTGGACAGAACTGAAATGCAAATACTCGCAGGTTCCGGTAAGGCTCATCCCGCAGGCTATAAAAAAGTATGTGAACGAGAATTATCCGTCTGCAAAGGTCATAGAGATGGAGAGAGACCGCAGCGAGTATGACGTGAAGCTTAGCACAGGATTGGAAATCACGTTCAACAAAAAGTTTCAGGTGACTGACATCGACAATTAAACGGAAGGCTGATATTATGAAATGGAGACTCTATGTTGTGGCTTTGATGGTCGCGGCATTCGTGACCACAGCCTGCAGCGACGACGATGACAGATTCACGGCGGATGATGTTCCGGTGAAGGTTATGGAGACTTTCAAGGCAAAATATCCTGATACGATAGCCCATTGGGAAAAAGAACGCGGCAGGATAAAGGCTGAGTTCGTTGTGAACGGGCAGGAGACGGAGGCGTGGTTTGAGACCGACGGCACGTGGATAGGCACCGAGACCGACTTCAGAGGCACGCTGCCGGATGCGGTGCGCAGCCTTATCGAAACAGAGTATGCCGGTTACACGATAGATGATGTGGACTGGGTGGAGACGCCTTCGGTGAACTATTTCAGCATCGAACTGGAGAGACATGGCAAGCCGGATGTGAGGCTTCTCATAAAGGAAGACGGCACTTTGCTGGGGTGAAAACCGTTTTCTGCTGACAAGACATAATGAAAGGAGGTTGCAGCCGGATGTGGTCTGCAACCTCTTTTGTATATTCCACAATTCATGCATGCCTTACTTCGCTCTGCATCGTGCGTCGGGTGCGTATATGTGTGTGCGCTCATCTGCCTTTGGGATAGCCCACAGGATTGTTGAGAAGCGGCAGGGCCGTGTCGCCGAGCCGCAGTATCTTCTTCAGCGCGGCGGTGTCCATGGTAGCCCTCGGCACCGTGACGAGTCCGTTGCCTGCACAGAACAGGCATATGTTCTGCGACACATAACCGGCGTCCATGGCGGCTGTCATGCGTGTGCGTTCGTTCTTCGCGTCGCCCAGTCTCGACAGTTCGGACACGAGCACGAGCGACACTGGGAAACCTTTGACGAAGTCCTGACCTCCCGCAACCGCGCTGCGGTGGTCGCCTTCGGTGATGAGTTGCAGCCGGTGTTCGGCGGCTACATATTTGTATGCGCCTTTCCGGCTTATCACATACACGTCGATGTCCTGACGGTTGAGTGCCGACGGAGCCGTGCGCTTGTTGTCCGCGGTCCGGTTTATGCCGTTGGCAGCCCATAGAAGGTTGGACAGGTCCTCCTTGCCAAGGTCTTTGTCGGCACACTCACGGTGCGACTGTCTCTGTGCGAGCGACTTCATAATGCTTGCCCCCTTGTCTGTGTCTGGCGGCAGAAGCGTTATGTCCTTGTCGCTTTGTGCGGTTGCGCATGATGACAATACTGCCATCATGGCGGCAAACATCATCTTTTTCATGTTGCGGTTGTTTTAGTGTTGATAAAAAACGGATGGTACAGCATGATGCGCCCATGCCGTGACCATCCGTCGCGATGTATGTCTCTGTAGTTTATTTACAGCTTGGAGTCCACGGCTTCAGTTGCTTGAAGAAGTCGTTGCCTTTGTCGTCCACAAGGATGAAAGCGGGGAAGTCCTCAACGTGTATCTTCCATACGGCTTCCATTCCGAGTTCGGGATATTCCACGCACTCGATGCTCTTGATGCTGTTCATTGACAGAACGGCAGCCGGTCCGCCGATGCTTCCCAGATAGAATCCGCCGTGCTTCTTGCATGCGTCGGTGACAACCTGTGTGCGGTTGCCCTTTGCTATCATCACCATCGAGCCTCCGTGGTCCTGGAACTCGTCAACATATGGATCCATGCGGTTTGCCGTTGTCGGTCCCATCGAGCCGCACGGCATTCCCTCCGGAGTCTTGGCAGGACCTGCGTAGAGCACGGGATGGTCCTTGAAATACTGCGGCAGGTCTTCTCCTGCGTCCAGACGAGCCTTCAGCTTGGCGTGTGCTATGTCGCGTGCAACGATGATTGTGCCGTTGAGGCTGAGGCGTGTGGATACCGGATACTTGCTCAGTTCCTTGCACACTTCGCTCATCGGACGGTTGAGGTCTATCTTCACGGCGTTGCCTTCTCCTGCCTTGCGCAGCTCTTCAGGTATGAGTTCGCCTGGATTGTCGTCCAGTTTCTCAATCCATATTCCGTCCTCGTTTATCTTTGCCTTTATGTTGCGGTCGGCTGAACAGCTCACTCCGAGACCTATCGGGCATGACGCTCCGTGGCGCGGAAGGCGTATCACGCGTATGTCGTGTGCGAAATATTTTCCTCCGAACTGCGCTCCCAGCCCGATTTTGTGGGCTTCGTCGAGGAGCTGTTTCTCCAGTTCCACGTCGCGGAAGGCGCGTCCAGTCTCGTCACCGGTGGTGGGCAGGTTGTCGTAGTAGTGGGTTGAGGCGAGCTTGACAGTGAGGAGATTCTTCTCGGCAGATGTTCCGCCGATGACGAATGCGATGTGGTAGGGAGGGCAGGCTGCCGTTCCGAGGGTCTTCATCTTCTCAACGAGGAACGGTACGAGAGTGCCCGGGTTCTGTATGCGTGCCTTTGTCTCCTGATAGAAATAAGTCTTGTTTGCCGAGCCTCCGCCTTTTACGACACACAGGAACTTGTATTCGCAACCCTCAGTAGCCTCGATGTCGATTTGTGCGGGGAGGTTGCAGCGTGTGTTTATCTCCTCATACATTGAGAGAGGAGCGTTCTGTGAGTAGCGCAGGTTTTCCTCGGTGTATGTCTTGTATACACCTTTCGACAGTGCTTCCTCGTCGCAGAAGCCTGTCCATACGTGCTGTCCCTTCTCGCCATGGATTATGGCTGTGCCCGTGTCCTGGCAGAAGGGAAGCTTTCCCTTGCATGCCACCTCGGCGTTGCGGAGGAATGTCAGAGCCACATATTTGTCGTTATCGCTTGCCTCAGGGTCGCTCAGTATCTTAGCGACCTGTTCGTTGTGTGAGCGGCGCAACAGGAAATTGACGTCGCGGAAAGCCTGGTTTGCAAGCATGGTCAGTGCTTCCGGACTAACCTTGAGGATTTTGTTGCCCTCAAATTCACCGACACTCACACCTTCTTTTGAAAGAAGATAGTATTCAGTGTCGTCCTTGCCCATCTGGAACATGGGCGCGTACTTGAATTCTGGTGTTGTTGCCATAATGTCTGTTTTATGTAATAAGTGTTGTCTTGTTGTCTTTTATGCAGTGTGTGCGAAATCGTCCGGGAAATACTCCGTACGTTTTCAGAAGAGTGGCTTTCCGCTTACGGGTGTAAGCCTGAACGCTGATTGCAAAGTTATGATTTTTTTTTGAAACGCGGTTCTTTATTTCCGCTTTATTAAGACGGGTTTCGTTTTTTTCTCACTACCGTATTTATCATGTTTTCATATCATGGCTGCGATACGGCAGGATTGTTGTGTCTTGCAGATAAATAAGCCGCAACGGTATGTCGGAGACAGTGAATTATAAGAGAGGCGAGGCACATACTGTTGTCTGTCAGTCATAAATTAACATTCACGTTTCACTTTGTTTTTATGCCCACAGTGTGCGGAAACTTTTATGCTTTTACTGGTATGGGTCCGGCTGAAACGCGGTCAGGGCATTCCGGATGGATGCTTTATAGCTGTCATGCATTTTTCTGAATATTCTAAAATATAAACAAATAAATGTTTAGCGCGCCGCGACCGACCATTATTAAATATGTATTCCGTAGCACGCTGTGGGTAAATGGGTTGTGGAAATGAAACTTTTTACTTAATTTTGTGCGCATGGATAACGCAGCCATACAGTAATTCTGCATTTTATTATGACAGAGTACGTGGCGGAAAACACAAAAAACGATATGATGAGAAATTATCAGGAGAAATTAAGTTACAGGCTTATCATGCCGTTGCAACATTTTATGAATCAGGAGAAATCGGGCGGCATAGTGCTCGGCATAAGCATTGTCATTGCGCTTGTATTGGCTAACTCTCCGTTGAGCGACAGTTATTTTCACTTCTTTGAGCAGGAGTTCGGCTTTCTGTTCAACGGTGCCGGTTATTTCAATTTCGATTTGCACCATTGGATAAACGACGGTCTGATGTCGATGTTTTTCTTTGTTGTAGGTCTGGAACTTAAACGAGAGTTTATCGGAGGGGAACTTGCCGATGTGCGCAACACGATACTTCCGATAGGGGCGGCGGTGTTCGGGATGATTGTGCCGGCACTCATCTATTATCTGTTCAATCCTCACGGCGACGTGTCGGGAGGGTGGGGGATACCTATGGCTACGGACATCGCGTTCTCGCTTGCCATACTTTATGTGCTTGGCGACCGTGTCCCGCTGTCGATAAAGGTTTTTCTTACCACTCTTGCCATTGTAGACGACCTCGGCGCAGTGCTCGTGATAGCGTTTTTCTATACTTCGGACATATCCCTGCTCAGCATCGGTGTGGGTGTGGCGTTCCTTATGGTGATGTATGTTGCCAACAGACTGGGAGTGAAGAACGTCATATTTTACGGGGTCGTAGGCATTTGCGGAGTGTGGACAGCCTTTCTTATGTCGGGCATACATGCAACCATCGCCGCTGTGCTCGCGGCTTTTATGATACCTGCCGACGCCCGCATAAGTGAGCCTGCCTATATGGCAAGGGCTGAGAAACTCATAAAACGCTTCCGCAATGCGGAACCCAACAGTGTGTCGACCCTCGAGCCTGAGCAGGTGGAGATAATAGGACGGATGATCGGTGATTCACGTGATGCCATCCCGCCGTTGCAGCGTCTTGAGCATTCTCTGCATCCGCTGGTGTCTTTTGTCATAATGCCTGTATTCGCACTTGCCAACGCAGGCATATCGTTTGAGGGTATAAATCCGGCTGATGTGTTTTCAGACAATGTGGCGGTGGGAGTGATGCTCGGTCTGCTTATAGGAAAACCGTTGGGCATATCAGCCTCCGTATTGCTGCTGACACGTCTTGGAATAGCACGCATGCCGTCTTCGGTGACCGTCAGAAGGCTTTTCGGTGTGGGCTTTCTTGCGTCTATCGGCTTCACAATGTCTATGTTCATATCCACTCTCGCTTTTGTAGATGAGGCTTATCTCATGCATGCCAAGCTTGGCATTTTCGCAGCTTCTATTGTCGGCGGAGTGATAGGCTATGTGTTGTTGAAGAAGTAGTGAAACACGTAAAAGCAGGAGTCCGGTCGTAATGCGGTACGACCGGATTTTTCATTTTTATTTGGTAAATGTGTGATATAATATAAAATAAAATTCGGATTTTATCGTTTTACAGTTTAAGGTAAAAGGATAAATGTATGAAAATAAGGAAAATTCTGGAGATAAAAGAACTTAGACTGCGAAAGAAACGTATCATTGCGATGGTTGGCAGTATTGCGGTTATAATCGTAGCGTACGTCATTCTCACATGGCCGGAGAAGAAGACACCCGATGCTCCGATGGTTTCTGTAGAGCCGGTGGGCGTGGAGGATGTCGAGATATATGGCGACTACGTAGGTCGTGTGCGTGCCCAGCAGTTTGTAGAGGTGCGTGCTCGTGTTGAGGGATTCCTTGAACGCATGGCATTCGAAGAAGGTACTTATGTCAAGAAGAATCAGGTTTTGTTTGTCATAGACCAACGGCAGTATAAGGCAAAGGCTGATAAGGCGCGTGCCCAGCTGCGTAAGGACTCGGCTTTGGTGCGCAAGACAAAGCGCGACCTTGACCGTATACGTCCGTTGTTCGAGCAGAACGCAGCCAGCCGTCTTGACCTCGACAATGCCACGGCAGCCTATGAGACAGCTGTGGCAAGCATGGGTATGAGCCGCGCCGACCTCGATCAGGCGGAGCAGGAACTCAGTTACACATATGTGCGTTCGCCTATATCAGGTTACATCAGCGAACGTCTTGTTGACCTCGGCACGCTTGTCGGCACGGGCGGAAAGTCTCTTCTGGCTACTATTGTAAAGAGCGACACGGTGCTTGTTGACTTCAGTATGACTGCGCTTGACTATCTTAAAAGTAAGGAACGTAACATCATTTTGGGACAGCGTGACTCTTTGAGGTCGTGGCAACCGTATGTCACGATTACGCTGGCGGACAACAGTACATATCCATATAAGGGCTTGGTGGATTTCGCAGAGCCTCAGGTGAGCCCTAAGACAGGCACGTTCTCGGTGCGTGCGGAAATGCCTAATCCGGACCATGTGCTTCTTCCGGGTCAGTTTACAAAGGTTCACGCCCTCCTTGACGTACGTGAAAATGCCACCGTTGTGCCTCAGAAGGCACTCATAATAGAGAAAGGTGGGGCTTTCATCTATGTGATGAGGCGCGATTCTACGGCAGAACGTCGTTTCATAGAACTTGGACCGGAGTTCGACAACAAGATTGTGGTGGAGCGCGGGCTTGCACCCGGAGAACGCATAATAAGCGAAGGATATCATAAACTCACGCCAGGCATGAAGGTGCGTGTGGCTTCCAGGCAGATGAAAAAACAGCGCACGAAAGCCAAATAACCAAAGCATATATAGCCAATGAAAGTAAATTTCTTCATAGACCGACCCGTATTCTCAATCGTTATATCCGTACTTATTGTCATTGTCGGACTTATCGGACTCACGATGCTGCCAATTGACCAGTATCCGCAGATAACTCCTCCGGTGGTGAAAATAAGCGCCTCTTATCCCGGAGCAAGCGCACTTACGGTGTCGCAGGCAGTGGCAACGCCTATCGAACAGGAACTGAACGGTACTCCTGGAATGCTTTACATGGAATCGAACAGCTCAAACTCAGGTGCGTTTTCGGCTACTGTAACATTTGATATATCGTCAGATCCCGACCTTGCGGCAGTAGAGATACAGAACAGAATAAAGCTTGCAGAGTCCCGTTTGCCTGCGGAAGTGGTGCAGAACGGTATAGAGATAGAGAAGCAGGCGGCGAGTCAGTTGCTCACTATCTGCCTTACGTCGGACGATCCGAAGTTTGATGAGATATATCTCAGTAACTTCGCCACATTGAACGTGCTCGATCTGTTGCGTCGAATACCCGGAGTGGGGCGCGTGTCTAATATCGGAAGCCGCTATTACGCAATGCAGATCTGGGTCGACCCTGCGCGTTTGGCGAGTTTCGGACTCACTGTGCAGGATGTGCAGAACGCTCTGAAGGACCAGAACAGAGAGTCTGCCGCAGGCGTTTTCGGGCAACAGCCGGTGAAGGGACTTGACTTTACGATTCCCATAACGGCACAAGGACGACTGTCGTCATCGGCACAATTCGAGGAGATAGTGCTCCGAGCCAACGCTGACGGGTCGTTTATCAGATTGAGAGATGTGGCGCGTGTGTCGCTTGAAGCTCAATCATACAATACCGAGAGCGGCATAAACGGAGGCAATGCTGCCGTACTTGGAGTGTACATGTTGCCTGGAGCCAATGCCATGGAAGTGGCTGAGAGGGTGAAGGAGACAATGGAGAACATAAGTAAAACGTTCCCTGAGGGAATGGAATATGAGATTCCGTTCGACATGACGACTTACATATCAGAGTCTATCAATGAAGTGTACAAGACGCTGTTCGAGGCTCTTTTTCTTGTAATAGTTGTCGTTTTCCTGTTCCTTCAAAGCTGGCGCGCCACCGTAATACCGCTTGTCGCCGTTCCGATTTCTTTGATAGGAACGTTCGGATTCATGCTTATATTCGGTTTCTCTCTCAATATGCTGACCCTGTTGGGGCTTGTTCTGGCTATCGGTCTTGTTGTGGATGACGCCATAGTGGTAGTAGAGAATGTTGAGCGAATTATGGAAGAAGAACACCTGAGTCCGTATGAGGCGACAAAGAAAGCCATGAACGGACTTACCGGTGCGCTCGTCGCAACTTCCATGGTGCTTGCCGCCGTGTTTGTGCCTGTAAGCTTTCTGTCTGGCATAACAGGACAACTGTACCGCCAGTTCAGCGTTACAATAGTCATATCTGTGCTTATCTCCACGGTCGTTGCTCTTACACTGAGCCCGGTAATGTGTTCCCTGATACTTAAACCGGCAGATAAGAGCAAGCCGAAAAACCGGTTTTTCGCTGCCATAAACCGTTGGCTGGACTTCGGCAACACCAAATACCTTTCCGGAATCACAAATATTATAAAGCATCCCAAGCGTTGCGGCATAGGCTTCTGTATGGTTATAATAATGATTTTCATACTATACCGCCTTACACCGACAAGCTTTCTGCCTGCCGAAGACCAGGGATATTTCACCGTGGAGCTTGAAATGCCGGAGGGAACTACGCTCGAACGTACGCGCACTGTCACCAATCGGGCTATTGACTATCTTATGAAAGACCCGTCGGTGGAATACGTACAGAATGTGACTGGTACCAGTCCGCGTGTCGGAACAAGCCAGACGAGAGCCCAACTCACGGTTATTCTGAAAGAATGGAAGGAACGCGACAACACTACAATAGGCGATATCATGGCTGGAGTGAGCCGTGAACTGAAGGAATATCCGGAATGCAAGTTCTATCTTTCAACCCCTCCGGTGATTCCGGGACTCGGTTCCTCCGGCGGATTTGAGATGCAACTCGAGGCTCACGGGGACGCTACGTATGACGACTTGGTGCAAGCTGCCGACACGTTGATGCATTATGCCTCAATGCGGAAGGAATTGTCGGGTCTCTCCTCATCGTTGCAGGCGGAGATCCCACAGCTTTATTTCGATGTCGACCGTGACAAAGTGAAAATGCTCGGTGTCCCTATGGCAGACGTGTTCTCTACAATGAAGGCATACACAGGGTCTGTATACGTCAACGATTTCAACATGTTCAACCGTATATACCGTGTCTACATTCAGGCAGAAGCTCCTTACCGTGAGCACCGCGACGACATCAGCCTGTACTTTGTCCGTGGTGACGACGGTGACATGATTCCCCTTACGGCTCTTGGTACGACCGAATATACCACCGGACCGGGCAGTATAAAGCGTTTCAACATGTTCAACACAGCCGTCATTCGTGGCACAGCCGCCCAGGGATACAGCTCGGGTCAGGCTATGGAAGTGATGGAAGAGCTTGTCCGCAAGCACTTGCCTGATAATATAGGATTGGAGTGGAGCGGTCTGTCTTATCAGGAGAAACAGGCTGGAGGACAAACCGGAATGGTACTCGCACTTGTGTTTTTGTTCGTGTTTCTTTTCCTTGCGGCTCTCTATGAAAGCTGGAGCGTCCCCGTGGCAGTATTGCTTTCGTTGCCGATAGCAGCCTTAGGGGCTTATATCGGTATCATTATGTGTGGACTTGAGAATGACACTTATTTCCAGATAGGGCTCGTTATGTTGATGGGACTCGCCGCGAAGAACGCCATACTTATAGTAGAGTTCGCAAAGGATGAGGCAGACTCGGGAGTCAATATCTTCAAGGCTGCACTGCATGCCGCGCGTCTTCGTTTCCGTCCTATCCTCATGACGTCGTTCGCTTTCATACTTGGCATACTTCCGATGGTGATTGCCTCCGGACCCGGAGCTGCCAGCCGGAGAGCCATCGGTACCGGAGTCTTCTTCGGTATGATAGTTGCCGTGACCATCGGAATATTGCTCATACCGTTCTTCTTCATAACAATATACAGAGGAAAGATAAGGTCACGTAAAGAGAACAAGCCAAAGGCATTACAATATAAACAAACATTATGACTCATAAACGGAAATACATATTGCATGCTCTCGTGATAATCGCATCGGCGGTTATTGTCGTATCGTGTAAGATAGGTCATCATTACACACGCCCAGACGTGGAGTTGCCCGTGTCGCTGACTGAAGAGGAGAGTGCAGACTCGGCTTCTTTTGCCGACCGTTCATGGACTGAAATCTACACAGACTCCATTCTGCAGAATCTCATTAATAAGGCACTGACATACAATAAGGACATGCTGATGGCAGCCGCGCGCATTAAAGAGCTTGCGGCAATGAAGCGCATCGATTACGCCAAGATGTTTCCTTCGCTCGACTTGCGTGTCTATGGCGAGAAAGAACAGGACAATTACGGTGGTGACAATCCGTCGGACGACAACCAGTTCGACCTGAAAGCCAACATAGCATGGGAGGTTGACCTGTGGGGAAAGCTCCGTTGGAACCACGAGGCAAGCACGGCTGAGTTCATGGCTTCTATAGAAAACCGCCGTGCACTTCAGATGAGTCTCATCGCTCAGGTGGCTCAGGCATATTATGAACTCGTGGCACTCGACAACGAACTGTCCATCGTAAGGCAGACTGTGACGGCACGACGGGAGAGCGAGCACCTTGCACGCATACGCTATGAGGGCGGGCTCACCTCGGAGGTTACATACAGACAGGCGCAGGTGGAACTCTCAAAGACTGCCACACTATTGCCCGATCTTGAAAGGCAAATCACCTCCAAGGAAAACGAGATTGCCTTTCTCACAGGCGAATACCCACACCATATCGCACGCTCTACGCTTCCTCAGGAGGTCAACTTTCCTGACAGTCTGCCCGTAGGTCTGCCGTCCTCGCTTCTGGAACGGCGTCCGGACGTGCGTGAGGCTGAACAGAAACTGATAGCGGCAAACGCCTCTGTTGGTGCGGCATATACGAGCATGTTCCCCAACATCACGCTCACCGCCAGTCTCGGAGCTGAGAGTGAGGAGCTGAAAGACCTGCTGAGCTCACCTTATCATCTGATAAGTGTCAATCTGTTGCAGCCGGTATTTGCCATGGGCAAGAACCGCGCGCGTCATAAGGCTGCCAAGGCTGCTTACGAGCGGGCTGTGTATGCTTATGAGAAAACCGTGCTGTCGGCGTTCAGAGACGCATTCGACGCTATTGCGAACTTCAATAAGATAAAGGAAATATATCAGACACGATACCATCTTGAAAGCTCTTCGAAGACAGCACTCTCGCTCGCTTTGGTGCAGTATGTCAACGGAGCGATAGGCTATATGGACTTGCTCGACGCGCAGCGTACTTATCTTGACGCCCAGATAAGCCTGAGCAATGCCCTGCTCGACAGCCAGCTTGCTACGGTGAACCTATACAAGGCTCTTGGCGGAGGATGGGAACGGAGCGGGAGCGGCATGTCAAAGAATACTGAATCCGTGCAAGACAACGGTAAGTGAAGATGATGTACGATGACGTAAAAAGGCGGTCTGACCCACTGTTCAGACCGCCTTTGCGCTTTTATCACGAATCAGCCGTTATGCCTCGTCCTTATTCCGTTCTTCTGTCACACATCCTTTTCCATTCTTTCCTCTTATATGTTGCAGGCTGCACCGGCATAATGTGAGAGCCTGAATGGCTTCGTCTGTGTGTAAAGGAGATGAATGACGGACATACATATATAAATATGTGTACGGCGGAATAACAGCCGGCACGTGTCAAACCATACCGGTATGTCCGGCTTTAATATCCGAATATCTCTTCTGTTGTCAGGCGTTTTACGGGAGCTATGCGCTCGAGCGACTTTATGTCGAGGTTCTTCTCATCGCCCAGAATCAGGTATCTGTACGGTTTGCCCGCCATGGTTTCCTTCTCAAAGTCCACCATGTCTTTCATCGTTATTCCCGGCAGCGCGTTGTATATCTTCTCGTTTATGTCGTAGTCAATGCCCATTCGCTGTGCCGCAAGATAGGCGTTGAGTATCGAGAATTTCGTGGTGCGCTGTGCAGCCAGACGTTTTGTTATTGCCTGTTTTGCCAGTCCGAACGCCTTTTCAGACTGCGGTATGGTGTCGATAATGTTGTTGAACGTGCGTATACAGTCCATCATCTTGTCGTTCTGCGATATAATCTGAGTGCGGGCGAACTCATTGTGGTTCTTCCTCCCCGGTGTGTTGTATGTTGCCCATGCGCTGTATGCCAGTCCGCGGCTCTCGCGCAGTTCCTGGAAAACCACCGAGTTCATTCCTCCTCCGAAGTATTCATTGAATATTTCCACTACGGGCTGCTTCTCCGCCGACCATTTCCTGCCGTTGTTGCAGTACTGTGATATATAGGCGTTCTTGGCTTCGTAGGGAGCTATCATTATCTCATTCTCCGTCGTCTGTTGCTCTGTGTATTCCTTACCTGCGGGCACCGGAGCAAGCTTTCCTGCCGTCCGGTGCTTTTTCTCTATTACGGATGCCAGCTCGTCCACGCTGTACGGTCCGTAATAAAGCACCGTATGCTCATATTTGCTCAGGTCTTTGAGCAAACCGGTAAGCTCCTTCGGATTCTTGTCTCTGAGTTCCTGTGCGCCCGGAATGTTGCGTATCCTGTTGTACGGACCGTAAATGCCGTAGTAGAGCAGGGCTGAGAAATTGCCTGCCTGGTTCAGTTTGGCGTCCTTGCGGTTCTTCAGTTCCGACTCCACATATTTGTCATATGCCTCAGAGTCAGCCTTTGCGTTTGCCAGAATGTCCTCCATCAGCTCGAGAGCCTGCGGCAGGTTGTCGTTCAGACCGCTGAGAGTGACGGTCGTCATGTCCGTTCCCACACTTATGCCATACGAGCATGCCAGTTTGTAGAACTTCCTTTTGATGTCTTCAGCCGACATCCTGTCCGTCCCGAGATAGTCTATATACGATGCGGCGAACGGCAGCCACTTGTCGCTTTCCTCTCCGAACGCATAGTGGAACGCAAGCGTGAAGCGTCCGTTCTCGGTGTTGCGTACATACAGGATGGGCACTCCCTTCTTCGTGCTGCTCTTTGTCAGGTCTTTGCCGAAGTCGATGAAGCGCGGCTGTATAGGCTCGCTCTTCGAACTGATTATCTCTCCTACGAACGCGCTCTGTTTGTCGCGGTTGGCAGGTATGGGCGTTATCTTCGGCTTGTCAATCTTCTTCTGTGTGGTGTCCTCGCCCTGACGCTTGTACACGGTGGCGTAGTTGTCTCCGAAATGACGTGCCGCGAATGACGTGATGTCCTTCTTTGTGATGCCTGATATGCGGCTGATGCGGTTCACCACATCATCCCATTTCTTCCCGTTTATGAACGCGTCGACAAACATGTCAGCGCGTCTCTCGTTGCTTTCCATCGCCTTGTAGAAGTCCAGACGCATGTTGTTGACCACCGACGGCAGCAGGTCGTCGTCGAAATCACCGCGTTTCAGCTTGTCCATCTCGTCGAGCATAAGCCTTCTCACATCGTCGAGCGACTGTCCTTCGAGCGGCATGCCGTAGAGCAGAAACTGCGAGTATTCGTTCATGTTTGATGCAAACGCTCCCGTTCCAAGGCACTTCATCTTCTGGTCGATGTTCAGGTCGAAAAGACCGGCGTTGCCGTTCGACAGCATCTCGGCTATCACATCGAGCGTGTCACATTGCAGCGACGAAGCCCCGTCGAACTTCCATCCCACCATTATGCTCTCCGCCTCCTGACCCACGACGGTGCTGTCGACGGGTGCGGTAAGGTCGCGTTCCGGAGCATATTCGGGGAAGGAGAGGCTCCTGTTGGACTTCCATCCTCCGAAATATCTCTCTATCGTGTCCATCACCTTGTCGCAGTCGAGGTCGCCCGCCATGCATATAGCCACATTGTTGGGCACGTAGTAGCGTCTGAAATAGTTCTTTATGTTCACTATCGACGGATTCTTCAGATGTTCCTGCGTGCCTATCGTTGTCTGTGTGCCGTAGGGATGGGTGGGGAAGAGCAGCCTGTTCATCGCCTCCCACATCTTGTTGTTGTCTCTGGTGAGCCCCATGTTGTACTCCTCATACACCGACTCCAGCTCGGTGTGGAAACCGCGTATCACCATGTTCTGGAATCTGTCGCTCTGTATTCTCGCCCAGTTCTCCACCTCGTTTGCCGGTATGTCCTCCACGTAGCAGGTCACGTCGTTGCTCGTGTAGGCGTTGCTGCCCTCCGAGCCTATAGCCGCCATCAGCTTGTCATACTCGTTCGGAATGTTGTATCGCGCGGCGAGCTGTGACACGCTGTCTATTCTGTGATACTGCACCTTGCGCTGTTCCGTGTCGGTCATGGTGCGGTATGCCTCATACATGTCCTGTATGGTGTCGAGCAGCGGAGCCTCCTTTTCAGCGTCCGACGTTCCGAAGCGTTTCGTTCCCTTGAACATCAGGTGCTCCAGATAGTGTGCCAGTCCTGTCGTCTCAGCCGGGTCGTTGCGGCTTCCGGTGCGCACGGCTATGTAGGTCTGTATGCGCGGTTTCTCTTTGTTTACCGACAGATATACCTTCAGTCCGTTGTCCAGAGTGTATATGCGTGTCGCCATCGGGTCACCTTCCACCGATTGGTACGTGCGCCGTTCTGACTGTGCGGTGGCGCACAGTGCAATCAGGCAAAAGACTATTATAAGTTTCAGTTTCATTATGTCTTGAATTTGTTGTGATTATTATCCTTTTCGTTTTTCCGTGCCGTTTCTGAGCGGGTGTGCGGATGTCTGTTCCGGCATGTGTGGCGTCACATGTAGAGCTTCTGGTTCTCGAAGTCAACCTCACGGTCGAGCTGGTCGTTGAAGTTGAGAAACACCTCTTCCTCTATGTCTCCGAGCGCATATTCCTTGCGCGCGTCCTTCTTTATCTCCGCTATCCATGCGCGCCGCGCCGTCACGTAGTCCTGTCTTATCTTCTCGGCGTCCTCCTCTGTCAGTGTCTCCAGACCGTAGTAGTCGAGCATCATGCGGTAAGTCCACGCCCAGCGGTATTCCGGATAGTTGTCGTTTATGTCCCTGAAGCGTTCCTCCACGCCCTGTGTCGTGTCTATGGTTCCGTCAATGATGTCAGCGATGAGGCGTTGTTCCTCCGACTCGGGAAGCAGAAGTCCTGACAGGTCGTTCCAGTTTCCTGTGCCCGTATCGCTCAGCGGCTTCTCAAGGATGTGGCGTTTGAGCACGGCTCCCATATATATGCGCAGGGCTATGTCGTAATACTTGATGCCCTTTCTCAGCGCGCTTGCCTTGATGACATATTCATGATAGTTGTATGTGGACACGTCGTCGCCCGACGCCTCGCGCAGACTCTCGAGAATGCGTTTGCCCCGCAGTATCTCGCCTACGGAGAAAGGACTGAGCCAGTCGAAGTTTACGATGCTCTTGCGCCCCCCGTGCGCCCTCATGTCACGTTTGGGCCACTTGCGTATGTCACGGTAAAGTCCGACTGTGGTGAGGTTGCGTCCCGGCACGAGATACATGGTGTCGTTGTATGCAATGAGATAGGAGAAAGGCAGGTTGCGCGTGTCGGGATGATACATCAGCTTGCCGAAGCACACCGAGAACGTGCCTATGTTGGCAGGCATCAGCAGATATGCGCCGCTGGCGGTCTTTGTGCCGCGTTCCATCAGTCCGTAGTGCATGGGTCCCATCTTGTAGGCATGGTTGCTGAAGTTGGTGGCGGAGCCGGCGTTGTAGAACGAGAACATGCCTCCGATGAGCAGCGAGCTCTTGTGATGGCTTGCCGTGAAAGGACCGCAGAAGGCTGCGCACGCCTCGCCGTTCGACATGTAGCTGTTGGCGAAGAACACGCTGCTCGACGCCGTGAAGCCGTTGCTTATCTGGCAAGCCTCGCCCACGAAGCAGTCCTGCATCTTCACACTGTTGATTATGGAAGACCCGTCGGAGATGATGGAGTTCTCACATATCACGCCCGTACCTATGAACACGTTGGCGTCGGATGAGCTCATGATGGTGCAGTCGCTCAGTCTTGACGCTCCGCTTATCTCGCAGTCGTCGTATATCACGGTGTTGGTTATCTCCTTCGTGTTCACTATCTTCACGTTGTTGCCTATTGTTCCGCACTCGTGTGAGTTGCGCTCTATCTCCTCGTTGATGAGCCTCCGTATGGCATCCTTGAGCGGTTTGTTGGCAGCGTGCTTCACCATGAACGCGGCAAACTGGCTGTTCAGTCCGTGGAAGAGCGTCAGGTTGCCGTTTCCCACCTCGTTGAGCACCGATATGAGATTGCCCTCTCCGTATGTCGCTCCCTCGGTTGTCTCCATGGTGCATACGTTTGATATGTAGCAGTCGTCGCCTATGGCGTAGTTGTTGATGTAGTTGCCAATGTTCTCGATGAGGCAGTTGTCGCCTATGGTTACATTGCGCAGGGTGGCGTTGTTGATGCCCGAGTGCTTCACGAATCCCTTGCTCACCTCCACGCTTTTCTCAAACGTGCCGAGCCTTATGGTGCCGTAGAACATCACGCGGTGGAAGTAGTTCGCCTTGAAATCCTCCGCCACGCTTATCGCCGACCAGTCCTCAGCCCAGCAGCTGTTGTCCTCCAGCAGTCTTATTTCCTGTCCGGTAAGTTGTCTGTAGTTCATAAAGTGTCATTAATATTTATTCTTCGTACGGTTCTTCAATGTTGTAGAGAAAGTCGTTGTAAGGATATTTCTGCACGTGGAGTTCGCGCACCTTCGTGTAGAGAACGTCCCTGAACTCGTCTATGTTCTGCTTTTTGCGTGCCGAGATGAATATGCAGTTCTCGTTGAGCCGTGCCATCCACGTGCGCTTCAGTTCGTCGAGCGTCACGTTCTCCTTTGTCGGCGGTGTGAGGTCGTCGTCGTCCTTGTCCACCCATGTGTAGTTGTCTATCTTGTTGAACACAATCATGCTCGGCTTGTCGGCGCATCCGAGGTCTTTCAGAGTGTTCTCCACCACGTTTATCTGTTCCTCGAAGTCGGGGTGTGAGATGTCCACCACATGCAGCAGAAGGTCAGCCTCGCGCACCTCGTCGAGTGTCGACTTGAACGAGTCCACAAGGTCGGTGGGCAGCTTGCGTATGAATCCCACGGTGTCGGCAAGCAGGAACGGCAGGTTCTCTATCACCACCTTGCGCACCGTCGTGTCGAGAGTGGCGAAGAGTTTGTTCTCTGCGAACACCTCGCTCTTTGACATGAGGTTCATTATTGTGGATTTCCCCACGTTGGTATATCCCACGAGAGCCACCCTTATCATGCGTCCCCGGTTCTTGCGCTGTGTGGTCTTCTGCCTGTCTATCTCGGCAAGCCGCTGTTTGAGAAGGGTGATGCGCTGCAATATTATGCGTCGGTCCATCTCGAGCTGTGTCTCACCCGGACCGCGCAGACCTACGCTTCCCTTTCCTCCTCCCGAGCCGGAGCCGCCGCCCTGACGCTCGAGGTGGGTCCACAGACGCTGCAGCCGAGGCAGCATGTAGCGGTATTGCGCCAGCTCCACCTGAGTCTTCGCAGCCGCTGTCTGTGCCCTCATGGCGAATATGTCGAGGATGAGCGATGTTCGGTCGAGTATCTTCACTCCCAGTTCCTTCTCTATGTTGCGTATCTGCTTTGCCGACAGCTCGTCGTCGAATATAGCCATTCCCACGGGTCTTTCGGCATCCTCTTCGTCCTTTATGTATTGTTTTATCTCCTCAAGCTTTCCGCTTCCCACGTAGGTGACCGAGCTCGGACCGTTCACCCGTTGTGTGAAGCGTTTCACGGTGACGGCTCCTGCGGTGTCGGCGAGAAACTCCAGCTCGTCGAGATATTCTTTCGTCTTGTCCTCGTCCTGGTCTTTTGTGATGAGACCCACGAGCACTGCGGTCTCTGTCTTTACTTCAGATAATACAAATTCTTTCATTAGGAATATTTGTTTTTGGGGCTTTCGTGAGCCGCAGCGGACTGTCTCGTGTCAGGTATGCGGTCACAATGTGTGATATATTAGCGCAAAGATAATATAATTTACAATAAACACAAAGGTTTTGGACCCATTTTATAACGCCATCCCGTTACTGTATGCGATGCCCCGTCCGGCAGTTGTACCGATGAGGAAAACACGTCTTGAAATGTTAAAAAACAGGTCGTCGGGACAGCCTGAAATTCCTCCGGTTTTCTGATATGCGGCTTTCCGTACTTTCGTGCGTATTTTTCGGGGTATTGCATAATGCGCTCACTGATAGTGAAATAGCGTTTTTCCGCATGACCGGAGATAATGTCCCGTTCTGCCGAAGAGCCTCTTCCGCACCGCCGAAGAGCCTTTTCCGTGATGTGGAAGAGCCTTTCCTACGCCTCTGAACAGCCTCTTCCGCATGGTCTGTGCGCTCATATGGGTTGCGAAACGGGCTTTTCCGTGCTTCTGCCATGCCCGTATCAGTGCGCAGGATGCGTCTTTCACGATACAGAACGAGTGGGAATGATGTGTTAAATAAGTGTCGGGTTTTCGTTAATAAATGTTTATGCACGGCGCGCCGGTATATTCTGGCACGGCTGGTCAGACCGGCTCTGCATACCGGTTTCATCCTTATCGCGTGCTGCCGTCCGCTTATACGGAATGAGGGCTGTCCTGCTCTTGGACAGCCCTCATGACATATGATGTTTCCGTAAACCCTAATCGTCATTAGAACGTATATATTTGAATAAATCTTTATTTCACATACTCTCCTGTCTGCTTATGCGTTTCTGTCGGCGTATTGCTTACCGTTCCGCCTCGGTGTAGCCCGCTACGCCTTCGTCGGAACGGCAAGCAATCCACTCGACATTAACGCATAATCAAACCGGAGTCTGATGACCGATTCGGGTTAAATGTGTTCAGACCTATCTCACAATGACTTTTGTCACTGTTCCGGCGGCTTTCACAATATACATTCCGCACGGCAGACTTATCTCGTTCGTGCCTGCTTTGCCTTCTGTCGAGGCTACGGCTGTGCCCGAAGTGGTGTATACACTTATTCCGGCAGCCTTGTCAAGAGTCACGGTGATATGTCCGTCAGCACCACTTACGCTCACCTTGCCGCTGTTCTCAGCAGCGTCTATGCCGTCGGTTGAGCCTTGCACGTATATCTCGTTGGAGTAGTCGGAGTCGATGTTTCCGTCAGGTCCGTTTGTCGTTGCCTGCACAAAGTATGAGTAAATGTCGTTGCCACGGTCGGGAGTGGGCACGTAGAACGATGTGCCGCCGAACACAACGTCGCACGAGTGCATGCGGCTGAAGATGTCGCCCGCGCTCATCTCCTGGCTTATGCTTATGCCGTCAATCCACACCGTGCCGCTTGTTCCGTAGTCGGTGTTGTTCTCGTCGTTGAAGGCAATGGCAAGGTAGTAGTTGCTGTATGCGTCGAAGACGAACTCATATTCGCTCATTCTGTCTGTGATGACAGCCTGCTGCCATTCCACTTTGCTCTCCTGGTTGTCGGCGTCGACGCATGCCACGCCTATCATTGTGGCGTCAGAGCACATGTTGTCGTGCATTGCTTTTATTCTCACCGTGATTTTTCCGGAAGCCGAAGCCGTCTGAGTCATGTAGATGGGAGAGTAAAGCATGGAGTAGACACCCATTATTGAATAGTAGTTGCGCAGACCTATCATACCTTCGGCACGTATTGTCGTCGAGCCTTCCCAGTTGGGATGGGCGGTGTATTCGTCAAGAGTCTGTGCCGGATCGTTGTAAAGCGGATTTTCCGTTGTGCCGTCCTTTATCTTGTCGAACGTCTCATTCTCCACTTCGAAGGTGCCGTCTTGCTCCACCTGATGATATGAGTAGGTGAAGAGAGTGTACCATACCGCGTTCTCCGCACTGCTCCAGTTTGCCCTGAAACCTTCGTCGCTCACCTCTGTAGCCTCAAGAGCCGTAGGCGTTCCGACGGTTCCCGACGCTTCTCTTACGATGCACTGCTGCGACTCTTCAGACGTCAGTGTGCCGTCGGTGGCCTGCACCGAGAAGAAGTAAGTTTGTCCCGGCTCGAGTCCGCTCACCTCGTATGAGGTGCCCTCCACAGCCTTGTCGGTGAGGAGATAGTTCTTGGCGTTGTCCTGTCCGTAGCTGAACACGTCGAGCAGATAGCCCGTCGCGCCTGTCACGGCACTCCAGTTCGCAGTGAACGCGCTTTCGGATATGTCTGTCGCACTGACGCTTCCGGGCGCGCTTATCGCTGTGGGCGCCTCTTCCTCCTTGGCTTGTATCACCGTGATGTCGTCGATATACAACGGTGCGTTGCCGTAGAACTGTATGAAGGTCTGGGGCTGTCCGCCTTCAAAAGGTATCTCCGCATAGCTCCATTGTGTCGAGGCGTTGATGTATCCGCCGTCGATCGGAGTGGAGCCGCTGCCTGAAATGAGATAGAACTTGCACGGCTCCGTCTCTGCACGGAACGTCACGCACAAGGTGAAGTCGCCCCCGTTGGCGGAGAGGTCAAGCGCGGGAGTCATGAGGAGCGAGGTCTGGCTGTCGGCGAGATAGCAGCTTCCGCCAGCCTGATAGATGTTTATTCCAGCCCATCCGTAGGTCTGCACATAGTCATGATAGATGGTTCCGTCAGTGCCGGTGATGACTGTGTTGAGGTCGGGCGCGCCGTCCGCCCCCGACGTCATCTTGTTGAAGTCCTCGCTTATCACTGTAACGAATCCTTCTCTTGCTGTTCCCGCCTCTGAGCGTACGGCGTTCCGCTGTGCCGCAATGCGCACCGGAGTGTCGGCAGTGGCAAGGCGTGTGAGAGGCGTCCCGTCCTTTACGGCGGGGATGGCGTTGCGTGCTGTGTTGCGTTTTGTCCACACACCGTTGTCAGCGGATGCTGTGACAGCCCATGCGCACAGTGCGATGGCAAGTGTCTTTCTTATTAAACTGTTCATGTCTGATTCTTTATTTTATTATTATTTTGTGAGTTGTTGTGTTTCCTGATGTCTCTGTCTTCACGATGTAGAGCCCCGACTGTCTGATGGTGAATGCCTTCTCCGCTCCCGCCTTTACGTGTACGGTGGCGGTGACGGGCTCTCCTGCCGCGTTGTAGACAGACGTCAGGCAGTCGGCGGCGGACTTCACGGTGATGGTGTTGCCGTCGGCGCAGACCTTAGTGCCGCCGTTGTCTGTCGCCCCGTCTATGGCTGTTGCGGTGGTTGTCACGGTGGTCTGGCTCATGCGCGACTCGTTGTTGCCCTCGTAGAGGCATGCTATGCCGTAGGTGTGGCGTCCTGCGCTCACTCCGCGGTCTATGAAAATGCCGGAGGATGTGAACCCTATCAGTTCGTTGTCGCGGTAAATGTTGAATCCGAGAGGATACGCCACATCAGCCAGAGGGTCGAATCCGGGATTGAACACAGGCTCTTCGCCCTGAATGAAGTCACCGTCCGAGTAAGTGCGCGGCTGGAGTTCGCAGCGCAGGAACACGTTGTTGTCGAGCATGTCGCTGTGCCACGTGCCGTCGGTGCACACCAGATTGCCGAGTCCGGGGTCGGCTGTCGTGGCGTCGCACACCACAGCCACGGTGCCTATACGGCTCTCGGCGGCGAATCCTATGTAGTAGTCGTAGCCCGGCTTGATGGTCACCGGAGTGCGCAGTTTGAGGGTGCGCCATGTTCCCGAACCGTATTCGGAGGCGTCGCGCTCGCTTATCACCTCCGGCTCTCCACCTTCCTCAGCCCTGTATACGCGCAGTTTGTAGCTCACTTCGCTTTGTGACGTGAAGGGGAAGAACGACACCTCGCTGATGGTATAGCCTTTATACGCTCTCAGGTCGGCGGCTCTGAACTTCTGTGCCACTTCAAGCCGGCTGCCGCTGAGCACTGTTATCACGGCATTCTCGGTTGCGGCGGTAAGGTCGGGATTCATGCGTGTGAGGGTGGAGTTGAGTTTCCATGTCAGTGTCACGTCCTGTCCTGACGCCGATGATGCGACATTCTTTATCTTGTTGTCGGGCACTCTGACCGTGCTTGTGGCGAAAGGCGAGTAGAGACCGTTGCCGTAGCGCACGTCCACCTTGTAGGTGGCGACGGTGGATGTGAGTTCATTGTCAACGTATCCGGTCTCTTTTGTCTCGGCAATCAGCTCGTCATCCCTGAAGATACGGTAAATGTCAATGTCTCCGCTTTCAGGTTCATCCCAGCTGAGCGACACTATTCCGCGTTTCGCCGTGGCTGTGAGGTTGCCCACCGTTGCGGGAGTCTCGCCCTTGACGAACTCGAATGACGCCGTGGTTCCGTCTGAGCTGATGTCGCGTATGGAGAAGTATGAGTATTTGCCGTCGTTGGAGTGGGCGGAGGGAAGGGTGGCATCGGAAAACTCCGTGATGCCGTTCTCACCGGGGAACGGTGCTCCTGCGCTGTTTATGTCGCCGTATGACGCTGGTGTCTTTCCCGGTTCGGTTCCGGCGGAGGCGCACACTGTGTAAACGCTTTGCCTGTAGTCGGCGTTTATCGTGTTCATGTTGACAGTGGAGCGCAGTCTTTGCTCGTCCACATGATACACCACGATGCCGTGTCCGGGCAACGCCCTGTCGAATCCTTCCTGTGTCCTGTTCTCGAGCACGAAGTAGTCGCCTTCGCACGATGTCTGCGCTATGTATCCCACAGGAGAGGACGATGCCGACGGTATTCCGGTCACAGTGCGGCTCTCGTTGAGATATTGCGGGGTGACCCATCCGAACTGCATCTTCTGCCACATGTTGATGTGTGAGGGCGAGTCGCCTGGTTGCAGCGATTCGTTCCATATACCTCCAGCCATCAGGTCCCACACTCCGGTGCCTTCAAACTCGCCTCCGCTCTGTTCGTAATCGGAGTCGTAGAAGTCCGGCGCTCCCAGATTGTGGCCGAACTCATGGCAGAACACGCCCACCGTTATCTTCTGTGTGGGCGACGATATGCCGAGCAACTCGGGCTGTATTGTGTATGTGTTGACACGTATGCCGCCCGCATAGACCTCAGAGAGGAGTCCTCCGCTGTGCGACCAGATGTCGCTTGAGCTTCCCGTAACCTCGGCTCCGGTGCCCTGATGGATGATGGACAGGCCGTCGAGTATGCCGTCGCCGTCGTTGTCAAACTGTGTGAAGTCTATGTCATCGTCCACTGCGTTGAGCGCGTCTGATATGAGCCGCGTCATGTCTTCGGTGCTGTACATGTACTTGTTGGACGGAAGCTGTATCCAGCCTACCACGGTTGTCTCTATGTCAAGCTTTCCGTAGGAGTTCTGAAGGAAGAAGTCACGGAAGCTGCCCGTGCCTTCGTAGTTCTCGGCGTTCATCATCTGCTCGAACTCGGATGCCGGAATGACGGGCTTGGTGTCGGCGAAGTTCACAAGGAGCATGAGCAGTTTGCGCTTTCCTGTCGTGGGGAATGTGCTGCCGGTGGATAGGGTAGGGTCGCCCACAGACATTGTGGAGACGCCCAAGTCGCCGCGTCTGATCAGACGCATCTTGCTTTTTGCCGCAGAGACGTTGCCCCGGTAGGGGAGCGATGAGGCTTTTATGCCATCTCCGTCCTTTTCCGCGTACATCAGAAAACCGTTGTCGGCGCGTTTCAGCAGATAACCCTCTGATGTCTCCATCCAGTGTCTGTGCTCGTCGCCACGCAGTCTGTACTTCACTATTGTGCCGTCGGGTTGCCTATAAGAAATTTCTCCTGGAAATGCCGGTACGGCGTGTACCGGCATCCAGAAGAAACTAAACAGGCAGATGACTAACGATAATCTTATTAGTTTGTTCATCTGTTGTATTTTACAATGTGGTTTGTCGCATTGCCTGAGGCAATGATTATTTTGTCACCTTTATAGACTGTCCGTCGGCTGATATCACATATACACCGCTTGTCCAGTTGCCCGCAGGGATAATCATCTCGCTGCTTACGGCTTTCCTGTCGAACACGGCTGAACCGTTGGAAGAGTAGACGCGGACGCGGGTTCCAGGTTTCAGTCCCGACACTTTGAAGTTCTCGCCGTCTACAGTGGCGTATACCTTTATTGCCTGACCGCCGTTTTCCGTGCCGTTGATGCCTGTCTCGATGTCCATCTTGCCATATACCACCCAAGGCATCACACCGAAGCTGTAGCCGGCAAGCTCTTTGGAGAACTCGTCCGCACGGCAATATTCGTTCAGCTTGCCGCTCTTCTCGAACTCACTTCCGGGTATGGCTTTTTCCGGTTTCACCCAAAGTGTGGTCTGACCGTTGTCGTGTACGCGGGTGTCAAGCCCCACATAAGAGCGTGAGAGGATGTCCGGGCTGTACGGCTCCAAGGTGAGTGGGTCGAACTCAAGGGCGATGTAGAACGGTCCGTTTACCACTACCGGCTCTGAGGCGTCGTCGAACTTCACGCTCTCACGTACTGAATAGTAGTTGTCGATTATCATTTCGCTTATCAGACCGGTCTTGCTGTATATCGGATTTGCTACGTCCGGCTTGCCGTCCTTCTCTGGATAGATTACCACTGTGAGCTTTTTGTCTTTATCGAAGGTGCTGTATATGTCGTTGCCTTCCTCGTCCTTGCCGACGCCAAGCTTCTGATCGAACAGGTAATAATTGTGAGAGAAGTAGTTTATTGAGGTAAGTTCCATGTTGCAGTTCTGCGGTACGTCGAACCTCTCGGCAAACGCACGGTAGTATGGGTTGACTCCTACGACAAAGTCGGTGTTTGTCTCGTAAGTGTAGTCATCCTCCACTGTGCCGTCCGCAAGGAACGCCGGTGTGTTGCTCTGTTCGTATATCTTGTCGGTATTCTCGTCTGTTGTCTGTACGCAGTCGGTCTCACCGGCAACGGCGAATTCAGGATAGAATCTCTTGGAAATTTCTTTCTTGCCGCCTTCGTTGGTAGCTTCCAGAGTGACAGTGTAGTTTGCCGACTCCTTGAAAGTGATAGTCGGGTTGACCGCTGTAGCGTCTGATATGACGGCGTCTCCGCCTGTTACGGTCCACAGGAAGCTGTCGGCATCGTCTGTAGTGTTTATCATCTGGACGGTCTGACCGCTGAACAGCTTCGGACCTCCGGTGAACTGAGAGTGCAGAGTGTTGCTGAACTTGAAGTCGGTTTCAGGTGCGAAGACCTCATCAGCCTTGCTTAGCCTGAAGTTGTCCACACATATTATACCGTCACCGGCTTCTGTTGACTGAGCCCAGAAGGCGAAACAGTATTCTCCGGTTGTCTCCGGGGTGAAACTGTATTCGTAGCGTGTCCACTCGTCTATCGTACCGGTGTGGTCGAGAAGGACTGTCTCCTGCATGTCGTAAGCCTGATCCTGACCTACGGTGAACTTGAATGATGGTGTTGAGGAGCTGCCCGGCATGCAGAGATAGAATGATACCGTATACTTCTGACCGGCTTCCATTTCAAGCAGCGGAGTGTAGGCGATGTCGCGGCGTTTGCTTATCGGCGAGCTTGGAGCTACCATATAGTACTCTCCCGATACAGCCGGCAGACTTGAAGAGTTTGCTGTCACGAACGGATTCTCGCCGCTTGAGAACCATCCGTTGGGCAGATGTCCCAAACCGTTGTAATGGCTTGCGTCATCAAAGTTCTCCGAATAGGGTATTGATGCTGACCATTCCTCGACCGGAGGTTCCTGTGTCTCTTCTGCCTCAATGGAGAAGTCGTCAACGTTAACGAACCCTGTTTGTGACAGATTGGCTGTCACATTCAGTGCGATACAGTATTCTCCGCTTGTCTCTGGTGTGAATGTGGTCTCCACCTTTGTATACTGACCCTACGGAACTTCGGCTGTCTCGGTGAGTGCGATTGTCTGTGCCTCCACGTTCTGAGCCGTTCCTGCGGTGACAGAATATGACGGTGCGTAGTTGAAGTCAGTCACGTAGATGTAGAAGGAGACGGTGTATTTCTTTCCAGCTTCCATTTCCAGCATCGGTGTGAAGAGCGCGTCGTGCCTTCCGCTGAGCATTCCAAAGCTGCTCACGAAGGTGTCTCCGGAGTATGCGGGCATGTAAGTGTCCTCGTAAGTCTCGGTCTTGAAGCCTGCGTCACCGTTTCCGGAGTATGCTGCCCATCCGTCGGGAAGGTCGCCTCCGAGAGCATAGTGTGTAGCGTCATCGAATGTCTCGGTGAACGGTATTGTCGTGATGAACGGATCAGCAGGTGCTACGCTCTCTCCTTCTTTCACGGAGAAATCGTCAACAAGAACTATTCCTGAACCTGTGATCGGTGCTGTAGCGTTGAGCGCGATGCTGTATTCACCGTCTGTTTCAGGCGTGAATTTGGCCTCGACAAGCGTCCATTCGGTATGCATTATCATTTCTTTCTCAGCTATTACGATAGTCTGCGCATCGGCGTTCTGTGCCGTTCCTGCCGTAATCTGGAATGAAGGCTGGCGTCCTGGGTTGTATGCTGTAGCATACATATAGAACGAAACGATGTATTCCTTGCCTCCTTTCATCGACATCAAAGGCGTGTACAGGTAATCGTTCCTGTGATTGAATGTGTTGGCTTCGCTTGACACATAGTAGTCTCCGGAGTATGCCTTCAGTCCGTTGTCATAGTGCTGAGTCTTCACAAAGCCTTTCTCGTCCTCGTTTCCGGAGCATCCGAGCCATCCGTCCGGCAGGTCTCCGCCGAGTGTGTAATGCGTTTCATCATCGAATGTCTCGACGAACGGGATTGTGGTCTGATAGCCTTGAGCCATGGAAGACAACGTCCCCGTTAGCGACATCGCCATTGTGGCGACCGCCGTGAATAGTAAATGTTTTCTCATAATGTATAAATGTTTGGTGATTATAGTTCTTTTGTCAGTGACTTTACGCGGAAATTGTCTGATGATATGCAGTGATATGCGTAATGTCAACAATCTGAGCGCAAAAGTAATAAATTGTTCTAAAATATGCAAACATATTTCCTTAAAATACCAAAGAGGCTTAACGGATTATTCAATCTGATGTTTTAAGACCGGTAAAAGCATTGATTTGCAAATTGATATTGATTTTGCGTAGAATCTGAAAGGCGTGTGTGAAAGCTTGTTTGCGCCGGAGTTTTACGCTCATGTCTTTATTATCACGCGTGCATTAATCCTATATTGCGCGCTCATGGCTCCTGTATCACGCATTCATTAATCCTGTATTACACGCTCATTAATCCTGTATTACGCGCTGAGGAATCCTATATCGCGCACTTGGATATTTTATATTACGAATGGGGAAATGCTATATTATGCACTCGGAACTTCTATATTGTACATGCCGGAATCTTATATTATGCGCGCCGAACCTGTATATTATACGTGCAGATATTCTTCATTATTACACATTATTATATATTATGGATTGTTGCCTTGACAGTATATGAAGAAATATATTCTTTTGTTTGACTGCAAAAGAAATTTTTTCTATCTTTGTGTCTGTTTCATCATCACTTTGCCGGAGATTGGTTTATTGTGCCGCTGTCGGAAAAGCAGGAGGGGCGACGGCTTGTGATGATGCCTGATTCTGAATGACTGAAAACTAAATACAGTATGAGGAGACTTTTTTTTATTTTATTAGCATGTGCCGTTATTCCGTGTCTGGCTGCACCGGTAATTACGGCAGACTATAATGTAGTGCCGCTTCCCAACAGCGTGACAATGACCGGTGACGAACCGTTTGAGCTTACCACGTCAACCACAGTCGCCTATCCGGAAGGGAATAAGGACATGGAGCGTAACGCACAGTTTCTTGCCAGGTATGTGAATGATGCCACAGGAATGACTCTCAGTGTAGTGCCTGGAAAGGCGAAGAAAGGCATCCGGCTCGTGCTCGACAAGAAAGTGAGCGGTGAAGAGGCTTACACCATTATGGTGGATAAGAAAGGTGTGACGATAGCGGGGAGCACTCCGAAAGGCGTGTTCTATGGTGTGCAGACCTTGCGCAAGTCGTTGCCCGTAGGCACGGCAACGGTAGTGCGACTTCCGTCGGTGAAGATAAGCGACAGTCCGCGTTTTGTCCACAGAGGCATGATGCTCGACTGCTCGCGCCATTTCTTCCCTCTCGAATTCGTGAAACGTTATATTGACCTCATCGCCATGCACAACATGAATGTTTTCCATTGGCATCTGAGCGATGACCAAGGCTGGCGCATAGAGATAAAGAAATATCCCGAGCTCACCACAAAAGGCTCGCGCCGTTCCGGAACGGTCATAGGTTACAACACTGCCCTTGACGACAGCATCCCATACGGAGGCTATTACACACAGGAACAGGCACGTGAGATTGTGGAGTATGCCCGTCAGCGTTATGTCACGGTGATACCAGAGATAGACATGCCGGGACATATGCTTGCCGCGCTTGCCACCTATCCTGAGCTCGGATGCACCGGAGGACCTTACGAGGTGGGTCATCGCTGGGGCATATATAAGGATGTCCTGTGTGTGGGAAACGACAAGATATACGATTTCTGTGAGGGAGTCCTTGACGAGATAATGCAGATTTTCCCTTCAAAACTCATACATATAGGCGGCGACGAGACACCTACCGAGGTATGGGAGAAATGTCCCAAGTGCATCAAGAGAGCCGAGGACAACAACATGACGGTGAAACAGGTGCAGAGCTATTTCACCTCCCGCATCGAGAAATACGTAAACAGCCGGGGCAGACGCATCATAGGCTGGGATGAGATATTGGGCGGAGACATCTCCCAAAGTGCCGTAATACAGAGCTGGCGCGACACCAAGCACGGACGCATAGCCGCAGAGGCGGGTCACGATGTCATAATGTCGCCAACGTCACACTGCTATTTCGACTACAGTCAGGCAGACGAGAAGAACTCAAAGTATGAGCCTACCCTGTGCGGAGGATACATACCCGTGGAGAAAGTCTACGCCTTTGAGCCGTGCGACGAGAACCTTCCCGAATCCTACAGACCGCACATACTGGGCGTGCAGGCGAACATATGGGCGGAATATCTGCTTTATCCCAATCAGGTGGAATATCAGGCTCTGCCACGTATGGCGGCACTCGCAGAGGTGCAGTGGACATCCGGAAAGAAAGACTATCAGGCTTTCCTGAAACGCCTCAACAGACTCGTGAGCTTCTACGACCTTTACAAACTGACTTATGCCAAGCATTTATGGCCCGACCGGATAACCTCGCCGTGGGAATATAACTGACGTTACGGTCGCCGGCAGATGCACAGGTGACAGTAGAAAGACAGTCTATCGAACAAAAATATAATATATAACGACAATGAGAGTAATAATAGAACAGGATTATGAGAGTATGTCGCGGTGGGCGGCTGAGCATGTGATAGAGCGTATAAACAGCTATAAGCCGGAAGGCGGACGCAAGTTTGTGCTGGGCTTACCCACAGGTTCCTCGCCCGAAGGCATGTACAGGGCGCTTGCCGAGGCGTGCGCACAGGGGCGTGTGTCCTTCAGGAATGTGGTGACATTCAATATGGACGAGTATGTAGGACTGCCAGAGAGCCACCCGGAAAGCTACCATTCGTTTATGGCACGCAATCTTTTCGACCACGTGGACTGTCCCAAAGAAAACATTCACATACTCAACGGCAATGCCTCAAATCTTGAGGAAGAGTGCCTCCGATATGAGGAGATGATAAGAGAGGCAGGCGGAATTGACCTGTTTGTGGGCGGCATAGGACCTGACGGGCACATCGCGTTCAACGAGCCGGGCAGCTCGCTCTCTTCGCGCACAAGGGTGAAGACTCTCACCACGGATACCATCGTAGCCAACTCCAGATTCTTCGACAACGACATCAATAAGGTTCCGCGCCAGGCCCTGACGGTAGGTGTGGGTACGGTGATGGATGCGCGCGAGGTGATGATTCTTGTAAACGGACACGCTAAGACACGCGCCTTGCAGGCAGCTGTGGAGGGTCCTGTCACGCAGATGTGGACCATCAGTGCCCTTCAGATGCATCCCCACGGCATCATAGTGTGTGACGAGGCTTCCACCGACGAGTTGAAGGTAGGTACCTACCGATACTTCAAGGACATAGAGAAAAACAATCTTTAACCCAAATCGGTCATTAGAACGCCGATTGTACATTTAAGGTTTATTGTCAGCTCTTCACTCTTCTTCCGCATTGCTGCCGTCGTCTTGTATCCAGCTTTTCCCCGATGTAGCCCGCTACATCTTCGATAAAGCCGAATGCAATACGGCTGACAACAGCACGAAATAAGAATGGAAGTCTGATGACCGATTCGGGTTTAAACATCGTGTAACGACCGTCACCCCGATGGTGACGGCCGTTTTTTTTATACAGCATATATGAATGAAAACAGGAAAGAGTGGGTGCCTGACGAGTGCCAGCGACAGGTGATCGAAGCGCAGAGCGGCATCCATCTCGTGCTTGCTCCTCCGGGATGCGGCAAGACACAGATTCTCACCGAGCGCATACGCAGGGCGCATGAGAAGGGAGTGGCTTTCGACGACATGCTCTGCCTCACTTTCACCAACCGGGCTGCACGCGGCATGGCGGAGAGAATAAGCGCGAACATTGCCGACGAGGACGCCCGCAACGTCTATGTGGGTAATGTTCACAGGTTCTGCTCGCGTTTTCTTTTCTCCAACGGAGTGGTAGCCGCCGAGTCGTCGGTCATCGACGACGAGGACGCGCTGAGCATTCTGGCGCGTATAATGGACGACGACGAGTACGACATAACCATGAACAACCGCCGCCGAAGGGAGTATGCTGAGGTGATGCAGCTCTCCGTTCTCATGCATCAGATAAGACACGGACATCCCAAAAGCCTGCGCATACATCCCGAGTGTCTCAGGATGGAGGACATAAGCGCTCTGCGCAAGATATGCGAAGTGCAGCGAATGCCGTTCGATGCAAAGGGAATGACCGATATATATGACAACACCTCGTTCTATCGCGACGCCTCCAACGGCGACGGATACGATTACGGCACGAGAGCCATGATAGCCACCCTGTTGCGCAAGATGTCGCTCGCGCGTCAGTATGAAGAGTATAAGCGTGCCAACAGACTTCTCGATTTCGAGGACCTTCTTGTGATGACATACGACTCGCTGAGGGCTGACAGCGACGGGAAATACAAGCGTTATCCGTGGATTCAGGTGGATGAGGTGCAGGACCTCAACCGTCTTCAGCTCGCCATAATCGATGAGCTGGGAGGCGACAGTCCACTGGCGGTGATGTATCTCGGTGACGGGCAGCAAGCCATATTCTCGTTCATGGGAGCCAAGACCGAGACGCTCGCGATGCTGAAGAGCCGCTGTGAGGGCAACGTACATCATCTCAACGTCAACCACAGGTCGCCAGCCTACATGCTTGAGGTGTTCAACACGTATGCGTCAAAAGTTCTTGGCATAGACGCCGGTCTGCTGCCTGTGCACAGCTACGACGTTCCCCGTGACGGAGACGAGCTGAAGATACTCACCAGCGAGAACTATGACACTGAGGTGAGGGACGTGGCGCAGGCTGCTGAAACGCTGTCCGACAGATACGCCGGTCAGACAACTGCCGTCATAGTGAATGCCAACCGCGACGCCGACCTCATAAGCGCGGAGCTCACGGAGCACGGAACGAGCCATTTCAAGGTGTCGGGTTCCGACCTGTTCTCGTCTCCGGAGGTGAAGCTTCTGCTCGCTCATCTCAACATACTTGCCAACGGCAACAACTTCATAGCGTGGGCGCGGTTGCTTAAGGGACTGAAGGTCTTCGCGCAGAACGCCACGGCACGCAGGTTTGTAAGGGCTCTGCTCGACCGCGGCATATCTCCTGCCGACCTCGTGGAATATGACGGCACCGGCACATATCTGCAGGAGTTCGTGTCCGTATATGATGAGTCAGACATCGTGGTGTTCGACACCGAGACCACCGGACTCAATGTCTTCGAGGACGACATCGTGCAGATTGCTGCGGTGAAGATGAGACACGGGCAGATAGTGGAAGGCTCGGCTCTGTCGCTCTTCATCGCCACCGACAGGGAGATACCGCGCATGCTGGGCGACGTGGAGAATCCTGTGATAGAGGAGATGAGCCGCCACGAACTGCTCGACAGGAAAGAGGCGTTGCTCATGTTCATCGACTATGTGGGCGACAGCGTGCTTCTCGGGCATAACGCCGGTTACGATTACAACATTCTTGAGAACAATCTGAAGAGGTGTGGCAGCGGTGTGGAGCTGCGGCGGAGGTGTCCCCGATGTCTCGACTCGCTCCGCCTTGTGAGGCTCATTGAACCGGAACTGAAGGAGCACAAGCTCAAATACCTGCTTGCGACACTCGGTCTCGAGGGCAGCAACTCGCATCTTGCCGACGAGGATGTGGCTGCCACGTGCAGCGTGGTGAACCATTGCTACGCCAAGGCTCGGGACATGCTGGCTGAGCAGGGGCGTTTCCTGAGCGACCGCAGGGTCGCAGGCTATGTGGCTGCGTTGCGCCGCAGGTATGCCGATTTCCATCGGCGGGCACGGGATATGATGGTGCGTCGCGACCTGAATGGCGGACGTCCGGTGCTCGTTGACGAGATGATGCGCTTTTACAACAGTCTTTTGGAAAGCGAAACCATACTTCCCGTGCCAAACATAAGATATATCTCGGATTTCCTCTCCGCCGATGTCATCGACTCGTCTGCTTATCCCTCGCTTGCCGAACAGCTCGCACGGTATATGATGGAGATAAACACTTTCAAGGAGGCTGACCTTTGCAACAGTGCAAGTCTCAAGGAACGCATATTCGTCACAACCATACACAAGGCGAAGGGACTCGAGTTCGACAATGTGATTGTCTTCGATGCGATAGAGGGAAGGATTCCCAACTTCTACAGCCGGGACAATTCCGAGATGCTTGCGGAGGACGCGAGAAAGTTCTATGTGGCTATCTCGCGGGCAAGACGACGCCTGTATGTGTCTTATTGCACCACGAGGCGCGACTGGCACAACGAGCCTCATAGGCAGTATCTCACACGTTTCATGATGCCTCTTCAGAAACTGTTCGGGTCGTGAATGAGCCGGAAGCGTGGTGAGGGTGGGAGAGTGAGGAGGTGAGAAAGTGTGGAGGAATGGCGGGTATTAGTATAACGTCAACTCTATGAGAATCGCGTGGAGACGTAAAAGATGGATTGTGGCTCAAAATAAGCGATATTTTGGAGGGTAGATATAATATATTGGATATCAGAATGTTGCATGAATCATTCTTTCAGACTGACTCTCATGTCATACAGAAAAGGCTTTCCCGCACCGCAGAAAAGCCTTTTCCGGTGCACGATAAAGGCTCTTCCGCAGCATGACACGCCTTCCGGAAGATGCCGGAAGCGGTGAAGTCGTGCGTCGGAAGAGCAAGGATGGGGACATTCCGGAGAGTTTTACGGAACATTGTGCGGGGTATGCCGCATTTCTGAAGAGGTAAATCGTCCGTATGGAGGCGGCTGTGCGCTTGCGCCGTTTCTGTTTTGCAGAAAATAAATGTAAAGATTTTTTACTTTCTGTTCAGCATCAATCTTGAATCCTATTGGAACGCCTATTCGGGTTAAAGCGTTACATAACAATGACCGTTCAGGGTTAATATCAGTCCTAACATACGTGTTCGTCTGCGCTGTATACGACAGACAGCCCGGCAGAAAGGCTTCCTCTTCATCGTCATGATGAGTCAGCTCCTTTTCTGCCGGGCTGCCGCGTGTCTCTTGGAGAATGCTTATTTAGCCTTCGATGCCTTTATGAAATATGTTATCAGCAGTGCGTATGCGATGAGAGAGCATACCTCCGACAGCGGGTTGGCAAGCCATTGCTCGTTTATCGGGTTGAATTCCAGATAGCGCAACAGTGCGCTCAGCACTCCCATGAGCGCGCCTCCGGCGATGAATCCGCTGGCGATGAGCGTGCCTTTCTCGCCGCGCTTGCTGTTTGTCTCCTTATTCTTGGAGCGCGATGTCACATACCAGCTCACGATACCTCCTACCAGCAGCGGGGTGTTAAGCTCTATTGGGATGAACATTCCGAGCGCGAAGGCGATGGCGGGAACCTTCATCAGCGTGAGCACTACGGCTATTATCGCACCGATGATATACAGTATCCAGGGTGCCTCTATGCCGTTCATGAGAGGGTCTATCACAGCTGCCATGGCGTTGGCTTGCGGTGCCGCGAGCTGTCCGCTGGAGAATCCGTATGTGTTGTTGAGCAGTATCATCACGCCGCCCACTGTCGCAGCCGACACGAGTGTGCCGAGAAATTTCCATGACTCCTGCTTCTTCGGAGTGGTTCCGAGCCAGTAGCCTATCTTAAGGTCGGTGATGAAGCATCCCGACATCGACAGAGCCGTGCACACGACGCCTCCCATTATCAGTGCCGCTACCATTCCGCTGACACCCTTCAGTCCCACAGCCACCATCACTACGGACGCAAGTATGAGCGTCATGAGTGTCATTCCCGACACAGGATTGCTGCCCACGATGGCTATGGCGTTGGCTGCCACCGTGGTGAAGAGGAAGGCTATCACCGCCACAAGCAGTATTCCGACAACCGCGAACTTGATGTTGCCGTCCATGATGCCCAACCAGAAGAAGATGAAAGTCACGAGAAGGGTCACTGCCGAGCCTATCGCTATGATCTTGAACGACAGGTCGCGCTGTGTGCGGAGCTGCTTGCTGTCGTCCGTGCTCTTGCCTTTCATCTCCCTTGCAGCCAGTGTCACCGCTCCCTTTATTATGTCCCACGACTTTATTATGCCTATAAGTCCTGCCATGGCGATGCCGCCTATGCCTATGCTTTTGCCGTATTCGCGGAATATTGTTTCCGGACTCATGCTGCCTACTGTCTCAGTTATTGCCGGATTCCAGGCGTTGAGGACCTGGTCATGGAATATTACCGACATCAGAGGGATGATGAGCCACCATACGGCAAACGAGCCGAGGCATATTATGAGCGAATATTTCAGACCTACGATATAGCCGAGTCCGAAGACAGCGGCTCCGGTGTTGACCTTGAACACGAGCTTCGCCTTCTCGGCTATCGTCTCTCCGAAGCCCACGATGCGTGTGGTGAAGTTCTCGTTCCACAGCCCGAACGTGGCTACGATGAAGTCATACAGTCCTCCCACAAGTCCCGCGAAGAGCAGCGGCTTTGCCTGATTGCCGCCCTTTGCGCCGCTCACCAGTACCTGCGTCGTGGCTGTGGCTTCAGGGAAAGGATACTTACCGTGCATGTCGCTCACGAAATATTTGCGGAAAGGAATGAGGAACAGAATGCCGATGATGCCTCCGAGGAGTGACGATATGAACACTTTGATGAACGACGCGCTCATCTCCGGATACTTCGCCTGAAGTATGTATATGGCTGGAAGAGTGAATATCGCGCCGGCGACAACCGCTCCCGAGCATGCTCCGATGCTTTGTATGATGACGTTCTCGCCCAGCGGGTTGTGGCGTTTTGCAGCCGTCGACACTCCCACGGCGATGATTGCGATGGGGATTGCCGCCTCAAACACCTGTCCCACGCGCAGTCCCAGATATGCCGCTGCTGCCGAGAATACTATCGCCATGAGTATTCCCCATGTCACAGACCATGCGTTCACCTCCGGGTATTGCCTTTGCGGATTCATCACAGGACGGTATTCCTCCCCGTCCTTCAGTTCTCTGAATGCGTTCTCCGGCAGTCTCACTGCCTCTTTTTCCTTTTCTGTCATAACTGTATTTTTATTGTTCTGTATGTTCGTCACGTAAGTATCCGTAATTATAAAAAAATGTCTTACAAGGGTGTTCTTGTGAAATGTTTCTCGCACAAAGGTAATCCAATTTGATATAAACACCAACAAAACGATAGCATTTTTGTTTTTTTCTTTTGAATGAAAATAAATTTGTTATATTTGCAGAGACTTGTTTGAAATAAAATTGTATAAATTATTAAAAATCAGATTGTAGAGATGAGAAGATTATCGCTTGTTTTTTTAATGATGGTTTTCGCTTGTGTGTCTTTCGCTGTGCCTGCCAAAAGGGGTGTGGTGAAGACTCTCAGACTGGCTGACGGCACCGAGGTGAGGGCGCGTCTGGCGGGTGATGAGACCATGCATTATTATGTTACGGAAGAAGGTAAGAGATATGTTGAGGGACAGGACGGACTGTATCATGAGGCTGACATGGCTTCGCTGGAGGCGCGTGCTGCCAGGCGGCGTTCCCAAATGAACGCTGCGATAGGGCGCAGGGCAATGAAACGTGTCGGAGGTACAGGCAAGCTGTTCACCGGAAAGAAGAAAGGGCTCATCATACTTGTGGAGTTTTCCAACAAGAAATTCAAAGCCGGGCATGACCGTACTTTCTTCCAGAGAATGGCAAACGAGCCTGGATTCACTACGGATGACGGCTTCGTGGGAAGCGTGAGCGACTATTTCAAGGACCAGAGTGCCGGACAGTTCGAGCTCGATTTTGATGTCGTGGGACCTGTACAGCTGCCTAACACTTTCGCTTATTACGGACATAACCTCGGAGGAGGGGACGCCCGCCCCGGTGAGATGGTGGCTAAGGCATGCCTTGCGGTTGCCAATCAGGTGGATTTCAAGGATTACGACTGGGCTGGAGACGGCAATGTGGATCAGGTTTTCGTGCTTTACGCAGGTCTGGGAGAGGCTGCCGGCGGCAGCGACGACACTGTCTGGCCTCACATGTGGACCTTGGACAGCAGTGACTACGGACGTACTCTGAGCATCGATGGTGTCGTTATAAACACTTATGCGTGCAGCAGCGAGATGACGGTTGACCTTAACGGCTTTATGGCGTCCGAAATAGTGGCTGGCATAGGAACCGTTTGTCACGAGTTCTCACACTGCCTCGGCTATCCCGACATATACGATACGGCAAACGACAACTTCGGAATGAGGACTTGGGACCTGATGGATTACGGTAGCTATAACGGTGACGGATTCATCCCTTCAGGCTATACCGCGTATGAGAAGTGGGTTGCCGGATGGCTCACTCCTATAGAGCTGAAGAATGACACGGTGGTGAGCAATGTCAAATCGACGTTCGACGGAGGCGACGCATACATTATATATAATGACAACCATAAGGATGAGTTCTATCTGTTGGAGAACCGTCAGCTCACCGGATGGGACCGCTCGCAATATGGTGAGGGGCTTATCATCATGCACGTTGACTATGACGAGTATGCGTGGAACGTGAATTCGGTGAACACCATCGCCTCCCGGCAGCGTTGCACGATATTCCATGCCGACAATTCGGACGGTTTCATGAACTTCCTCGGAGGCATAGACGAGGACGATCTTGCAGGTGATGCCTATCCTTATGAGGGCAACAACAGCCTCAGCAATGTCTCCACGCCGAGGGCTAAGTTGTATAATGCCAATACAGACGGACGCAAACTGATGAACAAGACGGTATATGACATCACGCGCAACGGTGACGGAACCGTCTCGTTCAAGTTCAAGGCTGGCGGTGACACACCGGTTGTTCCTCCGTCAAACGACTATATATTCTATGAGTCATTCAACCAGTGCGACGGCACCGGAGGCAATGACGGAATGTGGAGCGGCAACATCGCTTCCTCCGAACTTGTGAGTGACGTCGACGGTTGGACCGGTAATAAGGTATATGGAGGTGACAAATGCATGCGTATGGGCACCAGCAAGGAAGCCGGAAGCATCACTTCACCGGAGTTTGAGGCACCGGAAGGCGCGGTCCTTACAGTAGTTGCGGCTCCATGGGGTATTGACGACAACACGCTCGACATATATTTCAACGACATCAGACTCGGCTCTTTCACGTTCGAGAAAGGCAAGTGGAGCAGTATAAGCGTTGCTCTTCCGTCAGCCGGAAAAGGACGTCTCATGTTTGCTGCAAGCAAGCGTTTCTTTATAGATGACGTAAAAGTGGATGCTCCCAAGACCGACGGCATAGAGCGGATTACCCGTGACGGTGGCAGAAAAGCCGACAACCGCGTATACAGCATAGACGGCCGCTATCTCGGAAACGACATCAACAGTCTCGGACACGGCATCTACATCGTCAACGGTAAGAAGTATGTGAAGTGACGGCAACGGTCTTTCCGTTCCTGTACTTTGCAGAAACAGTAGGATGACAGAATCCGGACCGTGCGTCCGCTATATTAAAGGCAGCAGCCTGCGGCATGAATAAAGACATGCGGCAGGCTGCTTTTCTTTTTGTGTTCCGGCTTTTACCGATAAGTTTGACATGTTGTCCGGCTATGTGGCTTACACATATTCGCTTGTTCGCAAAATCTGCTCCGGTCAGCCGGTTGAGGTTTATGTCTGTGCCACAGCTCCTTTCCCGGCTATCGCCCGTGCCACGACATATCCCGTGGTCCATGCCGCCTGCAGGTTGAACCCGCCTGTCACGGCATCCACGTCGAGCACTTCGCCTGCGAAATACAGTCCCTCGTGCTTTCTGCATTCCATCGTCGCGGGGTTTATGTTTCCCAGCGTCACGCCGCCGCATGTCACGAATTCCTCCTTGAAACGGTTCTTCCCGTCCATTGTGTATGTGCTGTTTGTCAGTGCGGCAACGATTTTGTTCAGTCCCTTACGCCCCATTTCAGCCCACCGTTGTTCCGGTTTCAGTCCGTTGCTCAGCAGTATGTTGCGCCAGAGTCTGCTGTTCAGGCACTCAGGATAGACGCTTGCCGTCTGCTTCTGCATGTTGCCCGCAGCCAAGTCGGATATGAACTCCGCCACCTCCGACTCTTTCATGCCGCCCATCCAGTTCACTGTCAGCCGCGCCTTATACCCGTTCTCGCTGAGCATACGTGCCGCGTATGACGACAGCCTGAGTATTGCCGGTCCGCTCATTCCCCAGTGTGTTATGAGCAGTGCGCCCGAGGCGTGGAGCTTTGTGCCGCATATGCCGACCGTGACATTGTCGACCACTGTCCCCGAAAGCTCTCTTATGTCGTCTCCGGGCAGGCATATGCTGAAAAGCGAGGGCACGGGTTCCGCCATGTCAAGCTCCATACTGTCGAGCATTGACAGAGATCCGCGTCGCTGGCATCCGCCCGTTGTCACCACGACATTGTCCGCATAAGCCGTCCCGCCGTCAGCGAAATCAATGCGGAAGCGTCTCTCCTGTCTGCCGCCGGAGCCGGAACAGCCGTCCCGTTTTATGGAAACGGCGCGACAGGACGTTCTTGTCCTCACACCGCTTTCGCTCATAAGACGTGTGAGAAGGAACACAATCTCCATGGCGTCCTGCGACTTCGGGAACACACATCTGTCGTCCTGCGTCACAAGCCTTACTCCGTTGCGTTCAAACCATCTGTATGCGTCCTTGTGACTGAACTCCTTCAACAGACGCTTCATAAGCCGCGCGCCGCGCGGATACACCGCGTCCATGCTTCTCACATCCTCAAACGAGTTTGTAAGATTGCACCGTCCACCTCCTGTCACCGCCACTTTCGCCAGCAGTTTCTTTCCGCTTTCATATACGGTTATGTCGTTGTCGGGCATCATGCGTTTCAGGTTTATGGCGGCAAAGCATCCCGCCGCGCCACCTCCTATTATTGCTGTGGTTGTCGTCATGTGGGTATCGGATTTCATATTCAGATATAATATTATAACGCTCCGGTCTCTTTCTTATTTTCTTTCAGTCACACTATTTTGTCTTTACCGTATGCCGGAGCATCCTCCTCCGTGTTTTCCGGTTTTGTGAGCGCATGCGGTCGTATGACGCCGGAGGCAGTTGAGAGCCGTGTTCCGGTCGTGCCGATTGGGCAATCATAAAGCCAGCCTTGCTTTTTTTCGTCCCTGTTGTTATATCCTTCGGATAATTTTGCTACCTTTGTGTCCCGATAAGCTGACACGGGAAAGCGGAGGCAAGCTCCCTTTTCTTCCGTTTGCATCAACACAGCACGCGCAAAACGCGGTAACACTTTAATCTTTTCGCAGTCGCGAAGACAATATACATAAATCTGTCGGACACAATGAGTCTATTTGATATCTTCCTTCTTGCCATGGCTCTTGCCATGGACTGTTTCACTGTCTCGATTGTCAGCGGTGTCATCATGCGCCGGTATGTCATGTCGGTCACGCTGCGCATGGCGTTACTGTTCGGACTCTTTCAGGCTCTGATGCCGTTTGCGGGATGGCTGGCGACAAGCCGTTTCAGCGGCTACATAGAGTCGGTGGACCATTGGATAGCCTTTGCCCTGCTCGCGGTTCTCGGCGGCAAGATGATAAAAGACTCGTTCGGCGATGAGGAAGACGCCCATTTCGATCCGACTAAACTCAGCAGCCAGCTCCTGTTTTCCGTCGCCACAAGCATCGACGCCCTCGCTGTCGGAATATCGTTTGCCTGCCTCGGCTATAAGAATGTGTCGCAGCTCACCGTGCCACTCATAATTATCGGGGTGTGCTCGTTTGTGATGTCCGTCGTAGGAAACGCTCTCGGCATCATGTGCGGCAAGACTGTCGTGAAACGTCTGAAGCCTGAACTTGTCGGCGGAACGATACTGCTGCTTATCGGGTTCCGCATTCTTTACGAGCATATCGTACTCTGACGTACTGAGGATATGCCTGCGCCGTCAGCCTCTTATACCATTAACCTCTTGTAATAAGCGCGGTCTTTACGGGGCGAAATACAGAGTAGTACGTGTGTATGACAATATATATAATCATGACATGACTGACATATAAGGTGCGGATTATTCTTTTAAAATAATGACAATAAAAAAAGCAGGAGCCGCAGACCATTGTGTCATGCGGCTCCTGCCGGTTATTCAATTCTTCTAAAAACAGTTCACGCTCAGTTTCTGAACACGAGTCCCGCGCCGTTGGCGTCTATGATGATAGGCTTCTCGCGGCTCACCTCTTCGGCAAGGAGCTTCTTCGAGAGGTCGTTGAGCACATAGTCCTGTATCGCCCTCTTCACCGGACGTGCGCCGAACTCCGGATCGTAGCCCGCGTCGGCGAGCCAGTTGATTGCCGCGTCGGTATATTTGAGAGTGAAGCCCTGCGGCTCGAGCATCTTCCTCACGGCATCCATCTGCAGCCTTACTACCCCTGCTATCTGCTCCTTCGTAAGCGGCAGGAACATGATGGTGTCGTCTATACGGTTGAGGAACTCCGGACGTATGGTCTTTTTGAGCAGAGACATCAGCTTGTTGTTGAGCTGTGCGAGCTCGCTGTCTGTGAGTTTGCCGCCGTGAGACTCCAGCTCCTCGCGTATGAGCTGGCTGCCGAGGTTGGACGTCATGATGATGATAGTGTTCTTGAAGTTCACCGTGCGTCCCTTGTTGTCGGTCAGACGCCCGTCGTCGAGCACCTGCAACAGGATGTTGAACACATCGGGGTGAGCCTTCTCTATCTCGTCGAAGAGCACCACGGAGTAAGGTTTGCGCCTTACAGCCTCGGTGAGCTGTCCGCCCTCATCGTAGCCCACGTATCCCGGAGGCGCACCGATGAGCCTTGACACACTGAATTTCTCCTGATACTCGCTCATGTCGATACGTGTCATCATCGTCTCATCGTTGAACAGATATTCAGCCAACGCCTTTGCCAGTTCGGTCTTTCCGACACCTGTGGTGCCGAGGAAGATGAACGAGGCGATAGGACGTTTCGGGTCCTGGAGTCCCGCACGGCTGCGGCGCACGGCGTCGCTCACCGCCGTTATTGCCTCCTCCTGACCTATCACACGCTTGTGCAGCTCCTCCTCAAGGTGCAGCAGCTTCTCACGTTCGCTCTGCATCATGCGCGTCACGGGTATTCCCGTCCAGCGGCTCACCACCTCGGCTATGTCGTCGGCGGTGACCTCCTCGCGTATCATGGCGTTGTCGCCCTGCGCTCCCTTGAGCTGGTTCTGTATGTTCTTTATGTCGTCCTCGAGCATGCGCAGTTTGCTGTAGCGTATCTCAGCCACCCTTTCGTAGTTGCCTTCACGCTCCGCGCGCTCCGCCTCATACTTCAGTTGCTCCATCTGGAGCTTGTCCTGCTGAATGCGGTTCACCAGTTCTTTCTCACCTTCCCATTTGGCACGGTAAGCCTTCTCCTGGTCTTTCAGTTCGGCAATGTCCTTGTCGAGCTGTTCTATCTTGGGCTGGTCGTTCTCGCGTTTGATAGCCTCTCGCTCAATCTCGAGCTGTTTCAGCCGTCTGGTTATCTCGTCGAGCTCCTCCGGAACAGAGTCGCGCTCCATGCGCAGTTTGGCAGCCGCCTCATCCATAAGGTCGATAGCCTTGTCGGGAAGGAAGCGGTCGGAGATGTAACGCTCGGAGAGTTTCACGGCAGCGATGCACGCATCGTCCTGTATACGCACCTTATGGTGGTTCTCGTAGCGTTCCTTCAGACCACGCAGTATGCTTATCGCGCTCAGCTCGTCGGGCTCGTCCACCATCACGGTCTGGAAACGCCGTTCGAGAGCCTTGTCCTTCTCGAAGTACTTCTGATACTCGTTGAGAGTCGTCGCGCCTATGCTCCGCAGTTCGCCACGTGCAAGTGCGGGCTTCAGAATGTTGGCGGCGTCCATGGCGCCTTCGCCTCCTCCGGCACCCACAAGCGTGTGTATCTCGTCTATGAAGAGGATGATGCGCCCCTCGCTGTTGGTCACTTCCTTGATGACACTTTTCAGACGCTCCTCAAACTCGCCCTTGTATTTGGCTCCGGCGACGAGCGCACCCATGTCGAGTGAGTAGAGCTGCTTGTCTTTAAGGTTCTCCGGCACGTCTCCGCGCACTATACGCTGCGCCAGACCTTCCACGATGGCGGTCTTTCCTGTTCCCGGTTCACCGATGAGAATAGGGTTGTTCTTTGTACGCCGTGAGAGAATCTGAAGCACGCGCCTTATCTCTTCGTCGCGTCCGATTACAGGGTCCAGCTTTCCCTGACGGGCTTGCTCGACGAGGTTCTTGGCATATTTCTCGAGCGACTGATAGTTCTCGTCGCCCGACTGCGACTGCACCTTCTGTCCCTGCCGCAGGCTTTCTATTGCCTTGCGCATGTCGTTCTCGGTGAGTCCGGCGTCCTTCATGATGCGCGACGCCGTAGAGTTGACCGTGAGCAGAGCCAGCATGAGCGGTTCCACACTCACGAACTCGTCGCCCATTTTCTGCGAGATGTCAGTGGCTTTCTGCAATACCTCAGACGCGCTGTTGCTGAGGTAGGGCTGTCCGCCCTGCACTTTCGGCAGTCGGGCAATCTCGCTGTCGAGCACAGTTTCTATCTGGTTGGCGTTAGCTCCGAGTTTCCGGAATATGTATGAAGACACATCCTTGGCTTTGGTCATGACACCTTTAAGCAGATGCACCGGCTCGACAATCTGCTGTCCGTTGCGTGTTGCCGTGTTCACGGCTTCCTGGACAGCCTCCTGTGCTTTGATTGTGAATTTGTCGAATGTCATGTATCGTTTCTCCTTTCTTGTTTTTTGTTCTTTAATGTTTTCCGCTATCAGTAAACACAAAATGCGTGCCCTGTGGATTATGTGTGCCAATATGGCATATCGGAGCGACAATATGTCATGGACGGAAATGCCGTATGATAGGACATCCGGTAGCTTTTAAAATACTGTATAGTATATGTCTGATTGTTAAAATGATTTAATACGAAAGACATTGACATGCTTATAATGTTAAAACATGATGGCTTCTGAGCTACTGTTTTGTGGAAAATGGCGGCACGCGCGCGTCTTTTCAGGATTTTCGGGAGATTTTGGAGTCCTGCGGTAAAGTGCTTATTATTAATGTGTTAAGTCTTTTGCGTGTTCGTCCGGAGTCGCGTCCGGTTTACAGAAGAGGCTTTTCCGCGTTGCCGAACGGGCTTTTCCGCATGGCGGCGGAGGCTTTCCGGCGGCGCGATACGGTCTTTCCGGGGACACGGAAGAGGCTTTCCTGTGTTGCGGAACCGCTTTCTGCGAGTCGTGAAAACAATGGAACGGACCTTTTATCCGCACTTTTCCGTATCCCGCTATCTGTTTCTCCGTATTTGTAATGTTAATCGTTTAATATCCGTTAACATATGTATGATTTCCCGACACAGAGTTTGCTGCACCGGAGCGTTTCCGCCGTCGTGGCGCGTTCGCTCAAGTGCCGTACAGCCGGAGCTGCGGTGACGATGGCTGGCGGAGACTGTGAAGATTGCAACAAGGTTGCACGATATTGCTTGTAAATTTGCACATTATTCTGAAAATACTAAAATATAATAACCTGAAGACGATATGAACAAGAGTACATTGATTGCCGGAGTTATGGCGTTTGTTGCCTTTACATCGTGCCATAGCGGGAAAAGCGGCGACCATGGCGAGGACATACATGCCGGAGAAGAGCATGTGGAGAGTGGAGAAAACAAAAAGGAAGAGGCGCATGCCGGTGAGATTGTGCTGCCTGTGGAGAAGGCAAAGGCTGCCGGAGTGGTTGCCGAAGTGATAAATCCGGGCGACTTCCAGACCGTGATACAGGCAAGCGGCAGTCTGCAGAGCGCGTCGGGTGACGAGACGTCGGTAGCAGCCACGATGTCGGGAGTGGTGCGCCTGCTCAGGGCAATGCCCGAAGGCGCGAGGGTAGGGAGCGGACAGGCTCTCTTCGTCATATCATCAGAACACATGCAGAACGGCGATCCTGCCGACCGTGCGAGAGTGGCATATGAGACGGCACGGAGCGAATATGAGCGTGCGCGGAAGCTTGTGAAGGACAGGATAATATCTGAAAAGGAGTTCAACACCATAAAGGAGAACTACGACATCGCACGCATAGAGCAGAAGGCACTTGCCGGAGCAAAGGGCAAGACGGGCGTCACTGTGGCGTCGCCTGCGGCAGGATACGTGGTGCAGTGTCTTGTGAAGAACGGCGACTACGTGACGGCGGGTCAGCCGCTCATGAGCATCACGCGCAACAGAAAGCTCTATCTGGTGGCTGATGTTCCGGCACGCCACCTGTCAGAGATAGGACAGGTGAGGACGGCGAGGTTCGTGTCGTCGTATGGCGGAGAACTGTACGACCTCAGCAAGCTCAACGGACGCACCGTGGCTTACGGCAGAACGACGGTTGCAGGATCGTCGTATGTGCCTGTGACATTCGAGTTTGACTCCACCGACGGACTCCTTCCCGGCATGGCGGTGACGGCATATCTCGTCACCGGAACGCGCGGAGGGGTGATGAGCGTGCCCGAGACGGCACTCACGGAAGAGGAAGGCACCAAGTATGTATACGTGCGTCTGGACGACAACTGCTATGCCAAGCGTGAGGTGCGCACGGGTGCGGGCAACGGCGAACGCATAGAGATAACCGACGGACTGAAGCCCGGGGAGACCGTGGTGACCAAGGGAGCGATACACGTGAAGCTGGCATCGGCGAGCAACGCCATACCCGCACACACACATTCACACTGAAAACGCTTAACGGAAGGAAGAAATGCTGAACAAGATAATACATTTTTCGCTGCAGAACCGTCTGATGGTTCTCGTGGCATCGGTGCTGCTCATGGTGGGCGGAACATACATGGCATTCCATACGGAAGTGGATGTGTTCCCCGACCTTAACGCTCCCACTGTGGTCGTAATGACCGAGGCGGGAGGCATGGCAGCCGAGGAGGTGGAACGGCTCGTGACGTTTCCGATAGAGACAGCCGTCAACGGAGCGACCGACGTGCGCAGGGTGCGCTCCTCGTCGACAACCGGTTTTTCAGTGGTATGGGTGGAGTTCGACTGGGACACGGACATCTATCTGGCGCGCCAGATAGTGTCGGAGAAGCTGTCTACGGTGAGCGGAAGCCTGCCGGACAACGTGAGTCAGCCGGTGCTCGGACCTCAGTCGTCAATCCTCGGTGAGGTGCTCATAGTGGGACTGACGGCAGACAGCACGTCGATGCTCGACCTCCGGACTCTTGCCGACTGGACCGTGCGCCCGCGGCTGCTCTCTACCGGAGGAGTGGCACAGGTGGCTGTGCTGGGCGGCGACATAAAGGAATATCAGATACTGATACATCCCGACCGGATGAGACACTACGGAGTGAGCCTCTCGGAGGTGATGGCGGCAACGCGCGGGATGAACCAGAACACAAGCGGAGGCGTGATATACCAGTATGGCAACGAGTATATAGTCAGGGGACTTGTGTCGGAGAACGATGTGGAGAAGCTGGCACAGTCGGCTCTGAGAACGGCTCAGGGAACGACGGTCACGCTCGCCGACGTAGCCGACGTGAGGATAGGGGCGCAGCAGCCCAAGCTGGGAGTAGCCTCGGAGAGAGGAAAGCCTGCTGTGCTTCTCACTGTCACCAAACAGCCCAACACCGGAACGATAGAGCTGACCGCGAAACTCGAGGAGGCGATAAAGGACCTGAAGAAGAACATGCCGGGCGACGTGCATGTGTCGACAGACATATTCAGGCAGGCCAACTTCATCAACAGTTCGATAGACAACGTGCAGGACTCGCTCATAGAGGGTGCGATATTCGTTGTGATAGTGCTCTTCATGTTTCTCGCCAACGTGCGCACGACGGTCATATCGCTTGTCACCCTGCCGCTGTCGCTGCTCATCACGCTGCTCGTACTGCACTATATGGGACTGAGCATCAACACCATGAGCCTCGGCGGAATGGCGATTGCCATAGGTTCGCTTGTGGACGACGCCATAGTGGATGTGGAGAATGTGTGGAAGCATCTGCGCCAGAACCGCATGCTTCCGGTGGAGGAACGCCGCCCTGTACTTGACGTGGTGTTCGACGCCTCGCGCGAGGTGCGCATGCCGATTCTCAATTCCACCATCATAATAATGGTGAGTTTCGTGCCTCTGTTCTTCCTCAGCGGTATGGAGGGCAAGATGCTCATACCGCTGGGAATAGCTTTCATCGTGTCGCTGTTCGCGTCGACAGTCGTCGCCCTGACGCTCACGCCAGTGTTGTGCAGCTATCTGCTCGGCGGACGCAAGGGCAGTGACAGTCTGCCCAAGGAGGCGTTTGTCGCGGTGTGGCTGAAGAAATATTATGAGACGGCTCTGTTGTGGGTGCTTGGTCATAAGAAGATTGTGACAGGCGGTACGGCTGTGTTGCTCTTGGCGGCTATAGGATTCTTCTTCACGCTCGGACACAGTTTTCTGCCGTCATTCAACGAAGGCTCGTTCACTATAAACATCAGTTCGCTGCCCGGCATCTCGCTCGAGGAGTCTGACAACATAGGACGCCGCGCGGAAAAACTGCTGCTCACCGTCCCTGAGATAAAGACCGTGGCACGCAAGACCGGGCGCGCCGAGCTTGACGAGCACGCCTTGGGAGTGAACGTGTCGGAGATAGAGGCTCCGTTCGAGCTGAAAGACCGCACACACGCTGAGGTGCTTGCCGACGTGCGCAAGAAGCTGTCTGTGCTTACCGGAGTGAACATAGAGATAGGTCAGCCGATAAGCCACCGCATCGACGCGATGCTCAGCGGTACGCAGGCGAACATCGCCATAAAGCTCTTCGGCGACGACCTCAACCGCATGTTCCTCATCGGCAACGAGATAAAGGAGTCGGTAGCGTCTGTGGAAGGCATCGCCGACCTGAACGTGGAACAGCAGATAGAGCGTCCGGAACTGAAGATTGTGCCGCGCAGGGACATGCTGCGCAAGTATGGGATAACGCTTCCCGAATTCGCGGAATTCGTGTCGGTGTGCATGGCGGGAGAGACTGTGTCGCAGGTATATGAGAGCGGCAAGAGCTTCAATCTTGTGGTGCGCGTTGACGAGGACGACCGCAAGACGATGGAACGCATAGAGGACATGATGATAGACACAGCCGACGGACAGCGCATTCCGCTGGCGGAGGTGGCTGATGTGGTGTCGGCGAAGGGACCGAACACCATCAACCGGGAAAACGTGAAGCGCAAGATAGTGGTGTCGGCAAACACGAGCGGGCGCGACCTGCGCAGTGTCGTGAACGACATACAGGACAGAATAGAGCGTGAGATAAAGCTTCCGGAGGGCTATCACATAGAATACGGCGGACAGTTTGAGAGCGAACAGGCAGCCAGCCGTACGCTTATGATTACGTCGCTGATGAGTATTGTGGTAATATTCCTGCTGCTTTACATGCAGTTCAAGAACTCTTTCGAGAGCGGCGTGATAATGCTCAATCTGCCTCTTGCGCTCATTGGAGGAGTGTTTGCGCTGGTGTTCACGACGGGAGAGGTGAGCATCCCTGCCATCATCGGATTCATCTCTCTCTTCGGCATAGCCACACGTAACGGTATGTTGCTCATAAGCCGCTACAACGCTTTGCGCAATGAGGATGGGCTCACAGTGAGGGAGAGCGTGCTGCACGGTTCGCTCGACAGACTCAACCCTATACTCATGACAGCCCTTTCGTCGGCTCTGGCACTTGTGCCTCTTGCCTTGCGGGGCGGTCTGCCGGGCAATGAGATACAGAGTCCGATGGCAAAGGTGATACTGGGAGGACTGCTCACGTCAACATTCCTCAACGCTTTCGTATTGCCTGTCGTGTACGAGTGGATGCAGGGTAAGGAAGAAAAGATGAAACGAAATAAAACGAAATGATTATGAAAACGGTTATAATGGTTGCGGCGGCACTGGCATTCGGAGTGAATGCCGGTGCGCAGGGCATAGACGAGATACTGAGAAGTGTTGAGCAGAACAACAAGGAACTGAAGGCTCTGGGAGAACAGGGCAGGGCGGACGCGCTTGATATCGAGGCTCAGAACAATCTGGAGGACCCGAGCGTGGAGTACAGTCCGTTCTTCGCAAAAGGTGTCAGCGGCATCGCCACTTCGGAGCTTGTGGTGAAGCAGGGGTTCGATTTCCCCACTTTGTATGCGGCGCGCAGCAAGTCGGGAAAGCTTCAGAAGGAAGTGGTGAATCTCGGTTATCAGACATCACGGTGCAACATCCTGCTTTCAGCCAAGCAGTTGTGCCTTGACCTTATATTGCTTAATCAGGAGCGTGACCTGCTGGAGAAACGCCGCAAGAACGCCGACGAACTGCTCGCTATGTATGAGACGAGGATGAAGAACGGTGACGCCACTGTTCTTGAGGTGAACAAGGTGAAGATGGACAGGATGAACGTGCAGACAGAAGTGACGCAGAACGAGGTGGCTCATCAGACCGCGTTGCAGTCGCTGCTGGCTCTGAACGGTAACATGCCGTTGGAGTTTGACATGAGGCAATATCCTTCGTCGGAGGCAGTGGTGGACTATGAGGCTCTTTACGACAGGGCTGTGGCGTCGGAACTGACGCTGCGCTCGGCACGTGCGGAGGTACAGGCGTCGGCTCAGAATGTGAAAGTGAACAGACAGAACTGGCTCCCCAAGCTGGAGGTGGGCTACAGGCGCAACACCGACGGGTCGGATGCGAGCAACGGTTTCATGGTGGGCGCTTCGTTCCCTTTGTTCTCCGGACGCAACAGACTGAAGTCTGCAAAGGCGAGACTGCAGGAGTCTGAGCTGCAGTTGGACAACGTGCGGGTGAGGACTGAGAACAATGTGCGTTCGCAGGTGAACGAGATGAAGCAGCTGAGGCATGCCGCCGACACATATGACACGGCATTGCTCTATTCCACGCTCGACCTTCTCCGTAAGGCTGTAGAGGGCGGTGAGCTTTCGCTTATAGAGTATTATGTGGAGGCGGACGCCATATACAGGAATCTGCAGACACAGATGCAGCTCGAAAACAAATACCAGAAGGTGTGGGCGGAACTTACTAAAGGCGACCTGTGAACAATCTGGTGCTCCGCCATGACAGAAAAGGATGACGGCAGGGCATTATATTAATAATGTACAGAAACATATATATAAAAAACAAGCAGAGCGTCAGTCTGCTTGTTTTTTTATCTTTACGGAAGATTCATTTTATCTTGTCGAATCCCTCACCGAACACTCCGTGACAGAAGGTCTGTGAGACAAGGGCGTCCGGGTCGATGCTTTTGATATAGTTTAAAAGCTCTTGTGACTCGTATTTTCGTGCAAGGACGATAAGTATGTCTACCTCTTTCTTTGAGTACCATCCCTTTCCTGTTATCGCTGTGACGCCACGATGGAGCTTCATGTTTATCGCGTCGGCAATCCTGTCATACTCTTTCGATATGATGATGAACTGCACTGTCTGGCGCGCACCGTTGATGACGTAGTCGCAGACAAAGCTTGCTATCAGCGTGAAAGCGATGCCGTAGACAATCTTCTCGGAGCTGTGGAAGAGGATGTATGACGAACATATGATGGTTATGTCTATGAACTGCATGGCTCGTCCGAAGCTCATGCGGAAGTATTTGTTAAGCAACGCGATGACAATATCGGTGCCTCCGGTCGATCCGTTGTGCGAGAATACGATTCCGAGACCCGCTCCTGCCATCGCACCTCCTATAAGCACGTGCATGAACACGTCCTTTCCTGGCGTGATGATGGGGAACGCCTGGAATATAGGTTGCAGTGCGCTGACAAGCACAGCCATTATCGTCACACCGATGATTGTGCGTATGCTGAACTGCTTGGTGAGAGCCTTGAAGGCTATGATCAGCATTGAGGCATTGAGAATGTAAATGGATGCTCCTGCCGGAAACTGGAATGCGTAATACAACAAGGCTGATATACCTGCCACTCCTCCCATAACAACTTTCTCCGGTAGGATAAATGCCGTGTAGCCGATTGAATAAAGAAGGATGCCGAAAAAAATGAAGAACAGGTCTTTCAACTGCTGTTTTTTTATCCGATATTTGGCTGTTTTGTTGCTGATACTCATGACGTCTGCGTTTATTCTATACGGGTGCAAATTTAGTTTAAATTTTCATTGCGTCAAAATAAAATCTATGATATTTAGTGGAACGTTTTTTCTCAGTCCTAAATCTGTCATTTTTCTTTGTGCGTATTCAGCGCTGCTGTCAGGCAGAACGGTTCCCGTCTTTGTCGAAGATGCAGCCGGGTGTACAGTGGAAAAGCGGAAGTGAGGATGACGGTGGCAGTGAGGGATTGGAGTGAACAGCCGGCACTCAAATGAAAAAGCGGCTTTGGCGGTGTTACGACAGATGCGGATAAATCGCTATCCACACCTTATTTATATAATAAAATGAAATCCGCGTCTGAACGAAGGCGCGGATTTCATTTGCTTTATATGCGATGATTATTTCGCAATATGTTTCTTTCCGTTCTTTATGACGATGCCTTTGTACGAACCGTTCACAACCTGTCCGCCGATGTTGAAGGTCTTTCCGTCTTTTGCATCCTTGCCTACAGTGATGTCTTTTATGCCGGTTGTTATGGTTCCGTCGGTGAGATAGATACCCATTATTATGCCTTTTGAGGCGTTGCCGGCATAGTTGTTAAATGTGATGCTTTCTATCTGTTTGTTGCTCTGAGGATAATCTTCAACCTCATACAGCCCGACATAGTCCCTGTCGTCTACGCCTCCGTAGTATCTGCCAGTCTGAACGGCTGCCAGTGACTGGTTGTTGCACCAGTCGGGTATCTCGATATAGCTTGTGCTTGAAGAACCGTCAGAATAATTGTATGTGACATCTATGGTCGCAGGACCGTTTCCAGCGGTTGCGAGATAATATATCGAGCCGTTGTCGCTCACGGTCGGTTTGTCTTCAAGTACGAGTGTGGCGGTCGACTCATCGGTGTCTGCTGTCTCCGTATCGTCGGCTGTGAGTCTGGTGGCATTAAGCGATTCATAATCCACCTTGTATGTCCTGTTGCTCTTTGTCACGATGTTTCCGTCGTCGGGAAGTCCGAACTCGGTAGTTATGTCTACGCTTCCAAGCTCCTTGGAATACAATACCCATGCGTTCCTGTCAAGCGAAGCGCTTGAATGTTCGCTAATAGGTCTTGCCTCGGCAACCACGTCCGCGTTGAAACCTTCGGCTACTTCAACAGGCTGTTGTCCTGCAGAGAGTCCGAGAATGGTAGGATATCCGTTGCTTACATTTGTCTTCTCAATGTATACAGACTGTATTTCCTTGTCAGGATTGGTTGCTATCGCTTTTTCAAGAATGCGTACGGAGGTCACTCCCTGCGGGCTTTCTGTCTCGCGGTCGATGCGGTCGAAGCCCCAGAAAGCCTCGTCCTTACCTTTGTGGTCTTCCGGATTCGTGCTTTCGTTCCACCAGTCTTCTATTGTGATGTTGCCATAAGTGAAGTCTCCGTCCTTATAGCTCACTTCGACATACAGTTCGGTCGGACCGTTACCGCAGATGCAAAGCAGCCACAGCTTGTCTGTCTTCACCGGTGTGGCGAGCTTCAGTTCTCCGCTCGTGGGGTAGTTTGTGCCTTCCGCATCGCCAGGTCCGACAAGTCTGAGAGCATTGTTCTTAGTGTAGTCAATGTTGTAGAGATTGCCGCTTTCAAATGCTTTCATCGGCATTTCGGACGGTAGTCCGTTGTTCACAAGGCTTACTTTCTTGCTGAATAATCCTACGCTCCCGTTGTCAATACCCTGTACCAGATAGTTCTCAACAGGAATTCCTTCCGCTACGACGTCGGCGGTGAATCCGCTTTTAACCCTGATCTGCCCTTCTTGCTGGGCAAAGGACTGCAACATGCCAAATGAAAAGGCAGTCAGAAATAGTAAAGTTTTTTTCATGTTTAAAGTTTTTTTTGTGTTATTGTAAATGAAGTTTTGATATGCAATATATAAAATATTGTCGTACCATTTATAGTTATAACAACTTTAAAGATGAATCAATCGAAATTTTAACTTATGTAAATTGTATTATATTATTATTAACATGAGAATGCGATATACGAATTCTTTAAAAGAATTTGCGTAATCAAAGAATTTACGTAACTTTGCATCCGCAACAATAAAAAAGAATTTATGGACGATTATCACGCGGAAAATATTACTTTCTGAGGCTGGTGACAGGATGTTACTCAATGCATGAGGCTTGTCTCCTGCCTGTAAAATTAAAGACAACAAATCTAAGGAGAGCGACTCTATGAGAACATTCTGGAACACGGAAGGTGCCTTGAAAGCGATAGCTGAGTGGCAACCAAACTGCTGGATACAAGTGACATGCCCTACTGAAGAGGACCAGCAGTGGCTTGAAGATAAATTCAACTTACCCGATTATTTTCTTTCCGACGTCAGCGATACTGACGAGCGCGCCCGTTATGAGTACGATGACGGCTGGATGCTTATAATCCTTCGTATCCCTTACGTTAAGGAGATACGCTCGCGCACACCATATACTACAGTACCGCTTGGTATCATTCATAAGGCAGATGTGACAATCACGGTGTGTTACTATGAGACAAACATGATGATAGATTTTGTGAGCTATCAGCAGAAACGTGGCGAAGGGTTCACCGACTATGTAGATATGATATTCCGCCTGTTCCTGTCTTCTGCCGTGTGGTATCTGAAACGCCTGAAGCAGATAAACGCTCTTATAGAGAAAGCAAAGCATAATCTCGACAACGTAGTGAACAATGAGTCGCTTATAGCACTCAGTCGTCTGCAGGATTCTCTTACATATTTCATAACGTCAATACGTGGCAACGAGACTCTTCTTGCGAAACTTAAGTTCAAGCTTCAGGTGGACGAGCTCGACGCAGACCTTATAGAAGATGTCAATATTGAGATGTCGCAGGCACGAGAGACTACGAACATCTATTCCAACATCCTCGAGTCGACGATGGATACCTATTCGAGCATCATCAATAACAATATGAACACCGTGATGCGAACGCTGACATCGGTGTCCATTATAATGATGTTCCCCACGCTGATAGCGTCGCTCTTCGGAATGAACCTTATCAATGGCATGGAGACAACCAGTTACGGATTCATCGTAGCATTGGTCATTTCAGTATGTGTTTCGGGCTTGTCGTGGTTTATTCTGCGCCATAAAAGACTACTTTAACGGAAAAAAGTGAAAAATACATAAGTTTTTTTGCTGAATTACTTTTTTTTATTTAAGTTTGCATCAATAATTATTTGAAATTAACGTATCATGCAAAATGTTAATGGCTTTAAGTATTAAGACATTTCGATATTTGCTTGGATATATTGGAAAAACCGTGTCATAAACTTAAAACAGTGAAATGATGGATTCTCAAGAAAATGCTCTTCAGAATGGAGTGAATGAAAACGAAAAAGGCAAGGAGCAGGATGTTGCTCAAGTAAACCGGGAAGAAAACAAACCGGAAGACCTGATTGCGGAGACTGAAAACGTCTGTTCTGCAGAGAGTATGGCGGAAGAACAACCTTCAGCACATACCTACAGGACAAAGAAGGAAATTCTCGCACGCTTGAAGGAAATCGTTGCCAACAAGGAATTTTCAAACAAGGAAGAGATTGATCATCTCAAAACCTCTTTCTATAAAATACATATCGCTGAGCGGGAAGCGCGTCTGAAGGACTATCTCAATGGAGGAGGAGACCCTGAGAAATACCAGATTCTGCCTGATGAGGATGAGAGTATATTCAAGGCGGAAATGTCTGTCATACGTGAGAACCGTACGAAAATATTCCAGCAGCAGGAAGCGGAGAAGCAGGAAAACCTTGAAAAGAAGCTCGACATTATAAATAAAATAAAGGCTATGGCTACCTCACCCGAACAGGCGAACAAGTCTTATTCGGAGTTCAAGGAGCTGCAGCAGCAATGGAAGGAAATAAAATCTGTCCCCGCGAATAAGGCAAGTGAGCTGTGGCGCAGTTATCAGCTGTATGTAGAACAGTTCTACGATTTGCTCAAACTCAACAATGAGGCGCGCGAATACGATTTCAAGAAGAATCTCGAATTGAAGACCAAGCTGTGTGAGTCTGCTGAAAGGCTTGCGGAAGAACCGGATGTCATCAGCGCGTTCCACCAGCTTCAGGAACTCCATCAGCAGTATCGCGAGATAGGACCTGTGGCAAAAGACCTGCGCGAAAGCATCTGGGCGCGGTTCAAGGCAGCCTCAACAGTGATAAACAAGCGTCATCAGCAGCATTTCGAAAGTCTTCGTGCCAAGGAGGAGGATAACCTCGCACGCAAGACGGAACTGTGCGAGAAGGTTGAGGCAATAGCCAAAGAGGAGAACAAAGGAGCAAGCGATTGGGAGAAGCATACAAAAGAGATAATAGCCCTTCAGGCTGAATGGAAGACCATAGGATTCGCTCCTCAGAAGATGAATGTAAAGATATTCGAGCGTTTCCGTGGCACTTGCGATGATTTCTTCGGGCGTAAGGCGGCGTTCTTCAAGGAACTGAAAGAGACCTTCGCCGCTAATGTCGAGAAGAAAAAGGCCCTCATAGAGAAGGCGCGTTCTATGTCTGACAGTACTGACTGGAAGTCAACCGGCGACAAGTTCATTGCTCTTCAGAAGGAGTGGAAGACCATAGGCAGTGTGCCCAAGAAGATAGGCGACCAGCTATGGAACGATTTTCTCGAGGCATGCAACAAGTTCTTTGCCGCACGAAATGCCGCTAACGCGGGAGTACATAATGAAGAGCGCGCCAACCTTGAGAAGAAACGCTCCATCATAGAGCAGCTCCGCAACTTCACGGCTGAGGGTGTGGAGAACGTGCAGGAGAAGATACAGCAGCTCGTAGATGAGTATAACTCTGTGGGACATGTGCCTTATAAGGAGAAGGACAATATATACAACGAGTATCATGCAGTGCTTGACAAGCTGTATAAAGAGCTTAACATATCAAGCTCACGTCGCAAGCTCGACAGCTTCAGAAGCAACCTGAAGAATGTGGCAAAGCGTGGTGAGGACGCGCTCGACAACGAACGTGGACGCCTGATGCGCCGTTACGACCAACTACGGCAGGAAATCCAGACTTACGAGAACAATCTCGGATTCCTCACGGCAAGCAGTAAGAAGGGCAACAGTCTTGTTGACGAGATGAACAGAAAGGTTCAGAAGCTGAAAGACGACATGGAACTCGTAAAGCAGAAGATAAAGGCGATAGATGCCGAACAGGCAGACTGAATCTCTGCATTTTACGACAAGAAATTATAAAAAAAACAATAATAAAGCGTGACGGCATTTTCCGCTAAAGACAGTATCAATCGTTTCTGTCTGCCGGATATGCCGCCACGCTTTCTTTGTATTTGCCGATGGAGCTGTCATTTCGCTCTTCCGCTCAGCTGCCGGTGTATTCTTTCCCGTCTTTTTCGCGATACAGTACGCCGCATCTCCGACTAAAACGGGAAGCTGACAGCCTGACGTCAGAACTATGTACTGATGAAGCCAGACTGCCTGACCGGCTCAGCGGTTGAGAATCTGTGCCGCGTGCTCTTTCACTTTTATCTCTTTCGGACCCATGACTTGCTCCACCACACCGTTCTCGTCGATGATGAACGTTGTGCGCAGTGTGCCCATGTAGGTCTTGCCATACATCTTCTTCTCGCCCCACACACCGAATTCCTCCACAAGTTTCTTGTCTGTGTCAGCGATGAGAGTGAACGGCAGGCTGTTTTTCTCTATGAATCTCTGGTGCGATTTCGCGCTGTCCACACTCACGCCAACCACCTCGTAGCCTTTTGACTTCAGTTCCTCATAGTTGTCGCGCAGGCTGCATGCCTCGCTTGTACATCCCGGAGTGGAGTCTTTCGGATAGAAATACAGCACGAGTTTCTTACCGGCATAGTCGCTCAAACGCACTTCATTTCCGTTCTGATCAATACCAAGTATTTCCGGAGCTTTGTTTCCTGTTTCCATAATTCTTTTATTTTTTGTTGTTTATAATTTCTTTTTCGCTTCCTTGCAATGCAAATGCCGGGGAGCGTAATGATAACCTGCAATCTCAAAGTCAGTCGCAGCTTATCTTTTGCAAAGATAATGCCAGCGAGTGGAAAGAGAGCTTGCTCTTTGTTTCCCGAGTGCAGCTTATCTTCTGCAAAGATAAGTCAAGGTCTCGGAACGGCAAAGCGAATAAATGTTAAAAGGGACAGTGCGGTGTCAGACGTTTGTTGTTAAACAGATAATTTTGCATAAGATAAGCTTCGGCTCGGCAATATCAAGTCCGGTAAAACTGTGTTTTCCCGGCTTGCTGCTGCGCTCGCCTCGCATTATCTTTGCATAAGATAAGCTGCACTCGGCAATGTAAGAGCAAGCTCTCATTGCGCTCGTTTGCATTATTTTGGCTGTATGGGAACAATAAAACACACAAAAATATTAATATGAAACATATCGACCGTCAGATACTTAACATAGCACTCCCTTCCATTGTCTCCAATATAACAGTGCCGTTGCTCGGTCTTGTCGATGTCGCCATTGTAGGACATATGGGCGACGCGGTGTATATAGGGGCGATAGCGGTGGGTTCCATGATATTCAATGTGATATACTGGATATTCGGATTCCTGCGTATGGGTACGAGCGGGATGACCTCCCAGTCGTTCGGACGGCGCGACCTGCCTGAGGTTGTGAGGCTGCTGCTGCGCTCGCTCGCGGTGGGTCTTGCCGTCGCTGTTATGATAATACTGTTCCGCCGTCCGCTCTTGAGTCTCGCCCTTGCGGTTGTCAGTCCCTCTCCAGACATAGCCGCATTCGTCCGCATCTATTTCGGCATATGCGTATGGGGTGCTCCCGCCATGCTGTGCCTTTACGGTATGACGGGCTGGTTCATAGGTATGCAGAACACACGCATACCGATGTTCATCTCCATTATGCAGAATGTGGTCAACATCGTGGCGAGTCTGAGCCTGGTATATGCCTGCGGAATGAAGGTCGACGGTGTGGCTCTCGGCACTCTCATAGCCCAGTATGCCGGTCTGTTCGCAGCCTTAGTGTTTCTGATAATCGGTTACAGACGTCTGCGCAACCATTATTCCTCATCCGGACTGTTTGCCTTTCAGGCTATGCGAAGCTTTTTCAGCGTCAACCGCGACATCTTTATCCGCACGCTGTTCATTGTCGCCGTCAATCTGTTTTTCCTTTCGGCAGGAGCCTCCCACGGCACTGTGGTGCTTGCTGTCAACACCCTGCTCATGCAGCTCTTCACCCTTTTCTCCTACGTGATGGACGGTTTCGCCTATGCCGGAGAGGCACTTTGCGGCAGATATTACGGAGCTCGCAACATGCAGATGTTCCGTTCCACGGTGCGGCGTCTGTTCATGTGGGGCGTCATTCTCGCAGCTGTTTATACCGTGGTGTATATGTCCGGCGGCAGCGCGTTCCTCTCTCTGCTCACCGACGACTCCGCTGTCATTGCCTCCTCGGCAGCCTATTTCCCATGGGCGGTAGCCATTCCGGCGGCGGGAATGGCGGCTTTCGTGTGGGACGGAGTGTTCATCGGAGTCACAGCCACGCGCGGAATGATGCTCTCCTCCATATTCTCCGCACTGCTGTTCTTCGTCATTTATATGTCGCTCCGTGCGGTGTGGGGCAATCACGCCCTTTGGTTTGCCTTCATAGTGTACCTTGCCTCGCGCGGCATAGTGCAGACCCTGCTTTTCAAAGGCATAAAAAAGAGGATGCCCTCTCTTCTTTCAGAGAAGACATCCCACTGAGAGATGAATCAAAGTTTAAAGCCTATGAAAATGTTGTGAATGGCTTCTTGTCAGGTTTCCCTATTATAGTTGCATGATGATGTGCTGTGAACGGATGTCCTGATAAGACAGCTGGCTGTTGCCGCCACGCCCGCTTCAGACGTAGTCTTTGTCATTTCAGACACTTCATGTATTCAGACGGACTGACCACGGCTTTAGCACTTGCGGTGGACGACTTGCGGGTGCAATATTTGAAAGTCACCTTGCGGTCACCGTTATACGACTTCCACTTCAGCGTGAGGTCCACGGTCTTGCCCTCAGTGTCGGGCAGTTTGTCGAGCTTGAACGCCACGATGCCGTAGCCCCAGTAGCCGTTCACGTCGCCGTCGGCGTTGTGGTAGAATGTCACCTCATACGGATTGTCCGGATTCTCACCCGTCACAAGATTCACGTAGTGCGGTCTCTGGCTGCTCCATTTTGTCTTGAAGCTGAGTGTGAGATACCCGTCCTCAGCTATCGTCACCCAGTCGCTCGTGCCTATCTCCACCGGATCCTGACCGTATTTCTTTACGTTCTCCTCCGTGCCGAGGTTTTCTGCGGTAGGCTTTGTAAGTATGCTGTCCATCCAGTTCACGTACACATTGAAGTTGCGTTTGTTGTTCTGCTGCTCCGCGTATCTGAAGTTGATGAACGCCCTCACCTCCTTGCTGCCATAAGGCGAGCTGTTCATGTTGAGCGGAGTGAGCGTTGTCGAGTCGTCGAGTTGCAGGAAGAACTTGCTCTCCGCTGTCTCCGGCTTCACCGTCACAATGGCGTTCGGGCGGTTTATCGGATAATAATAATAGTAATTGTCGTCATCGTCACACGACTGTAAAGTCATTCCTACAGACAAGATGCCTAAGAAAAGCATTGATAGTTTCTGTTTCTTCATATTCGTTATCTTTATTACGTTATGTTCGTTTTCTGTAGATATAATGCGGATATTGCTTTTGTTTTGCATCCGTTTTTGCAAAATGATGTTAAACCCGAATAGGTCATCAGACCGCAGATTGTACATTTAATGTATATTGTCAGCTCTTCATCCTTCTTCCGCACTGCTGCCGTCGTCTTGTCTTCTGCTTTTTCTCGATGTAGCCCGCTACATCTTCGATAAATCAGAATACAATCCGGCTGACATCAGCACGAAATAAGAATGGAAGTCTGATGGCATATTCGGATTTACCCCGAATAAGTCATCAGACCGCTCAAAGTGCTGTTGTGCGTGTCGCCATGCGGTTTTATGATGGTAAAAATACGGTTTTATGACGGTAAAAAATATTTACATCATGCCTCTCATATCGCGTCTTTCCGCGACCGAAAAGCCGCCTCGCCGTGAATATCGTGATTTTCCAGTGTTTGCGCACAGTGCTGATAATGTGCGTGTTATGTCTTTACTGGATGTTTCCCCGTATACGCTCAGTCTGCCGTAAAGCCTCTTTCGTCTTGCGATAAAGCCTTTTCCGTCTCGCTGGAGAGGCTTTTCCGAGACCCGGAAGAGCCTTTCCGGCAATGTCGTGCGGCTGCGAAGGCAGTGAGACATGCGTTTTCCTGACGTCCTGAAAGGCTTTTTCAGTCTGTCGGATTCTGTAATGCCGGTTGCTGACGGGGCTTTATTTGGTAAATTATCTTTACATTCACATCGTCATCCATGCGCTTTCCGGCGTTCCGGTCAGATAAACGCCATTCCCGCATTTTCACCTTCCGTGATACGTGCGGCGACGGTTCTTCAGCTTTCAGATGCCTTTGACATGCTGCCGCATAAATGCGCTGTTTCCCGCAACAGGTTGTACGCATGTTACCTTATGCTATTTGCCTTGCCTCAGGCGTTATCGGCACGGCAAAAGGATGGTATGATGTGATGATTTCATACGGTGTCTTGCCGACGATAAAAAATCGGCAACATAAGTAAAAGTTTGTCATTTTGATTGGCTGTTGTCCGTAATATTCGTATATTTGCAATAATATAGCGTTACGTCTCCGCATGCCTGCCGCCTGTTTGGACGGCTGGTTGCGACGGACGGCTGGTTCAATCATAAAAATCGGTATTATGAAACATAGACTGCTACTTGTCGTCTTCGCGGCATTGATGATACCTGCGGCGGTGTCCGCAGACAGTTACACCACGTTGTGGAAGCGTGAGGCGGAGGCAAGAGAAAAGGATTTGCCCAAGACACGAATAGATATTCTTGACAGAATAATAGCAAAGGCTGAGGCTGACAAAGCATACGGACAGCTGCTCAAGGCGCAGGTGACGAGGATAGGGGTGAGCGCCACCGTGTCGCCCGACTCGCTCGTTCCGGCTGTCAGCCGACTTGAGGCTGAGGCAAAGCGTGCGGAGAACGTGGACGTGGTTCTGGCTGCCGTGTACAACTCCGTGCTCGGAACGGTCTACCGGGAGCGTCCGTCGCTCAGCGACGATGCCGCCGCACGGAGCGAGGCTTTCTACGATCTTTCGTTGCGTCATCCCGACCGTCTTGCCCGCGCTTTCGCAACGGGATACGCTCCTTTCATAGAAGACGGTGTGGACAGCCGCATCTTCGGCGACGACGTGCTGCACGTGCTCGGCATGGAGGCTGGACGCTACGCTTTTCTGCACGATTATTATGAGAAGGCAGGCAACCGTGCCGCAACATGCCTTTGCGCCCTGAAGATGGTACAGCAGAACCGTGAGGGCACCACGCTGAAGATGCAGAAGTCGGCTTACCTGCAATCCATAGACTCGCTCATCGACAAGTATGGCGACCTCGACGTTGCCGGAGAGCTTGCCATCGAACGCTACAACTTCATGGAAGCTTCGGAGGACGCCACTCCCGAAGACAAGATGAACTATATAGACTATGCGCTGGTGAAGTGGGGGGCATGGCAGAGAATGAACGTCCTCCGCAATGCCGTGAAGCGGCTCACGATGCCTTATTTCAATGTGACTCTGGGCGACAAGCTGGCTCTGCCCGGACGTCCCAAGAAGGTGACCGTGGCTTCGCTGTGCAACATAGGACAGCTCACGATGACCGTCCGCCGTGTGAATGTGAAGGGTGACGACGACATCAACCCTTCCGATCCGGACGATTACGCCAGGCTGAAGAAACTCATCGTGCCCGGTGAGACGTTCACCCGGACGCGCCGCTATATAGGCATGCCGCCATACAAGGTGGTGAGTGACAGCATGCAGATAGACGGTCTGAAGAACGGTGTCTATCTCGTGGAGTTCACTACCGACAATGCGAGCGTGCCGGTGGAGCGCACCCTGCTCTATGTGAGCAACCTCATGCTCGTTAACGAGGCTCTGCCCGGCAACAACGTACGTATGGTGGTGGTCAACGCCACGACGGGAGAGCCGGTGCCGGGAGCACGGATACGTGTCACGTCGACAGAACGCCGCTACAGCGACAACAAGGGCGTGGAGACGCTCACATGCAACGACGCCGGAGAGGCTTTATTCAACTGCCGACCGGACTTCAGACATTCCTATTACATATATACGGACGGTGACACGGCTTTTCCTGAGTCTTCCTTTGGCGGATATTTCTCTTACAACGACAACAGACGCAAGATGAATTATGTCAGTCTGTACACCGACAGGCGCATATACCGCCCCGGACAGACCGTGCATCTGGCAGCCATAGCCTACAGCCACGACAGTGAGACAAAACGGTCGGCTGCCATCGGAGGCAGGGCTATGACTCTCACGCTGCGCGACGCCAACTACAAGGAGGTGGCAAAGCGGAAGGTAGTGACCGACAGTTTCGGAATGGCGTCAGCCGACTTCGTGCTTCCTGCCTCGTGCCTGCCGGGCAACTTCTCCGTGAGATGCGACTTCGGCAGCAACGGAACCACTTCGTTCTCGGTTGAGGAATACAAGCGGCCGACGTTCGACGTGCAGTTCGACAAGCTCACTTCCGGATACAGCTCAGGCGACACAGTCACCGTGAAAGGCTCCGCAAAGACCTATGCCGGAGTGCCTGTGCAAGGAGCGCGCGTTGTTTACACCGTAACACGCCGTCCGTCAATGCTTTGGCGTTATTACGGAGGGGGCGACGCTACGGTGCAGATACTCTCAGACACCATCGCGACGGGCAGTGACGGAAAGTTCAGTATAAAGGTTCCGGTGGCTCTGCCGGAGACGATGGACGAGCGTCCGAACAGATATTACAGTTTCGACGTGCTCGCAGTTGTCACCGATATGGCAGGCGAGACGCACGACGGAGAGACAAGCATTCCGCTGAGCGACCGTCCCACATCGCTCACATGCGACATGCCCGCGAGGGTGGAGCGCGACAGTCTGAAGACAGTGACATTCTTCTACCGCAACAATGCCGGTGAGATGATAGACGGCGACGTTACCTTCTATATAGACAGCGAGAAGTATACGTGCAAGGCTAATGTGCCTGCCGCTATATCATCATCGCAGCTCCGGTCCATGAGACACACGCTGAGGGCATATTGCGGCAACGACACCATAGAGCGTGAGTTTGTGGTGTTCACCATGCAGGACAGGAAAGCGGTGGTCGAGACACACGACTGGTTCTACGCATCGGCGGAAGAGTTCGGTGCCGACGGGCGTCCGGTGTATGTGCAGCTCGGCTCCTCAGACAGTCTGCTGCATGTGTTCTACACAGTGTTGGCTGGCGACAGGATACTCGAGAACGGCACGATGACACTGCGCGACGAGCTGCACACGCGCGAGCTTACCTACAAGCCTGAGTATGGCGACGGCGTGCTGCTCAACTATGCGTGGGTGAAGGACGGCAGGCTTTACCGCCATTCCGTGACGCTGACCCGCCCGAAGAAGGACACGAGGCTTATGATGAAGTGGACTACCTTCCGCGACAGGCTCACCCCGGGACAGAAAGAGGAATGGACGCTCAGCGTGAGCCGCCCCGACGGAACGCCTGCCGACGCACAGCTCATGGCGACCCTCTACGACAAGTCGCTCGACGCGTTGCGCCGCAACTGGTGGCGTCTGTCCATGCCGCTTTATTACAGTGTGCCGTTCACATCGTGGTCTGCGCGTTACGCCACAAACATAGGAGTGTATGGCGAGATGCCTCTCAAGCTTCTTGACGAGCGCGGACTGGACTTCGGGCATTATGATGTGACGCCGTTGCTTGGCATTCTTACAGTAAATGAAGTGCTGATGGCAAAAGGTGAGGTGCTCCGGTCGAAGGAGATGATAGCGCAGCCAATGTCTGCCAGTGATGAGGTGATGAGTGTAGGTTACGCCAGAGCGGTGGAGGACGCATCGGGCGACAACATCATGATAAGGGGGACAAAAGAGACCGTAACATTGGAAGAGGACTCCGGACAGACGCCCCAGATGCGTGAGAACTTCAACGAGACGGCGTTCTTCTATCCCGGTCTCACAACCGACGAAAAAGGAAATATCAGTATAAAGTTCACCCTTCCGGAAAGCATAACCACATGGAAGTTCATGGGCATTGCGCACGACAAAGACATGAACAGCGGCATGCTCGAAGGCGAGGCGGTGGCGCAGAAGACGGTGATGGTGCAGCCTAATGTTCCGCGTTTTGTACGTAAGGGCGACAAGGTGAGCATCTCGGCACGTCTGTTCAACACGTCTGAGAAGGACGTCACGGGTACGGCACGTCTCGCACTGCTCAATCCGGAGAACGAAAAGGAGGTATGGCACCAGACTGTGAAGTACGCTGTAAAGAAGGGTGAGACCGCCGCCGTGAGCTTCAGCTTTGATATGGACAAGGTGGCGAACGACGGACTGCTCATCTGCCGTGTCACTGCTTCAGGACGCGGATACAGCGACGGAGAGCAACACTACATGGCTGTAATGCCCGACCGTGAGCTTGTCACAAATACAAAGGCTTTTACCTGGGACGGTGCGGGCGAGCGTACGATAGACCTCAGGCAGATGTTTGCAGAGGATAATGATGACAACAGACTTACAGTGGAATACACCGACAACCCTTCATGGCTCATATTGCAGACACTGCCTGTCATAACCGAGACCTGTGAAGACAATGCCCTGTGTCTCGCCGCAGCATATTATGCCAACGGTCTGGGACGCAACATCATAAAGAGTGTGCCTGATTTCAAGCGTGTGCTCGACCTTTGGGGACAGGAGAAGGGCGAGGAGACGTCGCTCATGAGCAATCTGCAGAAGAATGAGGAGCTGAAGTCGGTGGTGCTCAGCGAGACGCCATGGCTCATGGAGGCGAAGACGGAGGCTGACCGGAAACGTATGCTCACAGGCTTCTATGACGAGTCTGCGTTGGAATACAGGCTCAACGATGTGCTTGCAAAGTTGAGGAAACTGCAGAACGGAGACGGTTCGTTCTCATGGTGGCAGGGCATGAGCGGCAGCGTATATATGACGTCGGCGGTTGCGGGGATGCTTGTAAGGCTCAACGCCATGACAGGCACCGACCCGGCTACAGCGGGAATGCTGAAGGCAGCGATAGATTTTCTCGGCAAGAATGTGGCGACCGAGGTGGAGAACCTGAAGAAGGCGGAGGGCAAGGGCGAGAAAAATCTGCGTCCGAGCGAGATGGCTGTCACCTATCTTTATATATGCACGCTCGACGGTCGTGAGCTCGACGGACAGCGAAAGAAAGACTATGACTATCTTGTGAATCTTCTCGAGAGGGAGAGCGCGGGACTTACGATAGCCGGAAAGGCAAACATCGCCCTTATAATGTCGGGAAGCGGACGGGGCGAAAAAGCCGCCGAACTGTTGCGCAGCGTGAAGGAATATTCTGTGTTCAGCGACGAGATGGGACGCTATTTCGACACTCCAAAGGCATTCTATTCATGGTATGACTACCGCATACCCACGCAGACTGCTGTCATCGAGGCACTGCAGGCTGTGACGCCTGAGGATGTCACGACAATAAGGGAGATGCAGCGGTGGCTCCTCCAGTCAAAGCGCACGCAGGGATGGGACACTCCTCTGAACAACGTGGATGCCGTATATGCTTTCATGAAAGGCAACGCGGACGCTGTGACATTATCGGAAAAGAGCGTGCCGGTGATGAAGGTGGACGGCTCGAAGCTCGAACTTCCAAAGTCCGCAGCCGGTACCGGATATGTTAAGGCTACACGTACGGGCGACGGAATGAACACGCTGACGGTGGAGAAATCTTCAGAAGGCACGTCGTGGGGAGCTGTGTACGCACAGTTCATGCAGGATGTGAAGGATGTGGACGGAGCTTCCGAGGGGCTGACCGTGAAGCGCGAGATTCTGAAGGACGGCAAGGTGCTGGCGGACGGAGCCGCTCTTCATGTGGGCGACAGGATTAAGGTGAGAATCACCGTTAACGCTGCGCGCGACTATGACTTTGTACAGCTGACAGACAAAAGGGCTGCGTGCATGGAGCCGGCGTTGCAGATAAGCGGCTATCACCGTGGATGCTATTATGCGCAGGGCGACAACCGGACGGGCTATTATTTCGACAGAATGGCGAAGGGAAAGCATGTCATAGAGACTGAATATTACGTAGACCGCGCCGGAACATATAGTACGGGCACATGTACGGTGCAGTGTGCGTACAGTCCGGAGTACTCTGCGAGAAGTGGCGCCATGACAATAAATGTGTCGGAAAGGAAATAAGAAATATGTGTAACACTATAAATATATAAGCAAAATCATAATTGATGAACAAAACTATAATGGTACTGGCTGTGCTTGCGGCTCTTTCATCGGGGGCGCAGGCACAGGATCTGGTGGCTGCCAGCGACGTGGTGGACTGCGGGCAGGTGGAATACAACGTGCCGGTGACGGCTGAATTCGAGTTGAGAAACAACGGGCACAGAAGCATGCGCATAAGCGATGTGCAGACAAGTTGCGGATGCATGGCGGCTGAGTTTCCTCATAAAGATATTCCGGCAGGTGAGAAGTTCATGGTGAGAGTGACGTTCGACTCCAGGCAGATGGGGCACTTCGACAAGTATGCCGACGTATGCGCCGAGGGGAGCGACGAACCGCTGATGCTCCGAATGAAGGGTGTTGTGGTGAGAGAGGTGAAGGATTACTCGGGAGATTATCCTTACACGATAGGCACATTGCTTGCCGACAGGAACACTCTTGAATTCAACGACGTGAGCAACGGTGAGACACCGCAGCTGAGGATACATATACGCAACGTCGGCGGAGAGACGGCAGAGCCGGTGGTGATGCATCTGCCTGACTATCTGGAAGCCGATGTGTCGCCGTCAAGGATAAAGAGCGGACGTGCGGGAGTGGTTACAATAACGCTTGACTCAAGGAAACTCAACGACCTCGGACTGACGGAGACGAAGGTGTTTCTCGGCAACAAGCCCGGTGACAAGGTGGACAGCGACAAGGAGATAAGTGTGTCTGCCGTGCTGTTGCCGCAGTTTGACGACATGTCGGACGCCGAACTGGCTTTGGCTCCGGTCATAGAGGTGTCGGAGAAGGAACTCAATCTCGGTGCCGCTGACGGCAAGAAAAAACTCAAGGGTACTGTGATGATAAAGAATAACGGCAGGTCTGAGCTGAGAATAAACAATCTGCAGATGTTCTCGTCGGCACTGAGCGTTTCGCTCAACAAGTCGGTTCTTGATCCGGGTGAGGAGGCAAAACTGAAGATAACGGCAAATGTGGAGCGCATGAGAAAGTCGCGCAGTGAGCCAAAGGTGCTGATGATAACCAACGACCCGAAAAATCCCAAGGTGGAGATAAACGTTAAAGTAGACGGTGTGGAAAGGACTGATAAAAAATGATTCATATAGAAATAGACAGCTCAAGCGGTTTTTGTTTTGGTGTCACTACCGCTATACAGAAGGCTGAGGAGGAGTTGGCGAAAGGCAATACACTTTATTGTCTTGGTGATATAGTGCACAACGGAAAGGAGGTGGAACGCCTTCATGCGCGCGGACTGATAACCATCAACCATGAGCAGCTGAAGCAGTTGCACGATGTCAAGGTGCTGCTCAGGGCGCACGGTGAGCCTCCCGAGACATATGAGACGGCAAGACGCAACAATATCGAGATAATTGACGCGACGTGTCCTGTGGTGCTTCAGTTGCAGAGACGCATCAAGAAACAGTATGACGCCAACCCTGAGGCACAGATAGTGATATTCGGCAAGAACGGTCATGCGGAGGTTCTCGGACTGGTGGGGCAGACTCACAGCAAGGCGATAGTGATGGAGAAGCTTGAGGATGTGAGGCTCCTCGATTTCGGACGTGACATTTATCTGTATTCGCAGACAACGAAGAATCTCGACGAGTTCCGCCGTATCATAGATTATATACAGAGCCATATCTCGCCGGATGCCACTTTCAGGAGTTTTGACACGATATGCCGTCAGGTGGCGAACAGGATGCCAAATATAGCGTCTTTTGCCGCCCGGCACGACATTATCATTTTTGTGAGCGGACGCAAGAGCAGTAACGGCAAGGTCCTGTTCAACACATGCAAGAGTGTCAATCCCAACAGCTATATGATAGAGGGCCCTGGAGAGATTGACAGTTCGTGGATAGAGGGAGTCACGTCTGTTGGTATCTGTGGCGCGACGAGTACGCCTAAATGGCTTATGGAGCAGTGCCGCGACAGTATTATTGAACGTATAAAAGCCGCAGAACATCCTTAATGATGTCTGCGGCTTTAACCCAAATCGGTCATTAGAACGTATATATCTGAATAAATCTTTATTTCACATACTCTCCGGTCTGCTTAGGCGTTTCTGTAGGCGTCTTGCTTACCGTTCCTTCTCGGCGTAGCCCGCTACGCCTTCGTCTAAACGGCAAGCAATCCGTTCTGCATTAACGCATAATCAAACCGGAGTCTAATGACTGATTTGGGTTTAATCGTAAGCGGCATTCAATCCGATAATAAAGCGGCTTTGGAACTTTATGAAGGCTTTGTGTGACGTTTCTATGTACGCGGCATAGCAAAGAAACTGTCTGTCAGTTTGCCGCTTTTTCCATATAGCGCGCCATCAGCCATGCTTTCTGTTGGTCTATTGTCATGTTGCTGTTGTCAAGCTCCAGTGCGTCGTCTGCCTTTCGAAGAGGGGACGTCTCGCGGTGAGAGTCGATGTAGTCACGCTCTTTCACGTTTTTAAGGATGTCTTCAAAGTCGGCTGGCATGCCTTTGGCTTTCAGTTCGTCGTAGCGTCGTCTGGCTCTCACTTCGGCTGATGCCGTGACGAATATCTTTAGTTCGGCATCAGGAAAAACCACGGTTCCGATGTCACGTCCGTCCATAATGATGCCTTTTTTCTTGCCCATGGCCTGCTGTTGTGCGACGAGAGCCTCTCTGACAAACGGCAGGGCGGCAATCATGCTCACGTTCGCTGACACCTCCATCGTTCGTATTTCTTTTTCTACCAGTTCTCCGTTGAGGTAGGTGTCCGGACGTCCCGTCGCGCTGTTCAGTCTGAATGATATGTCAATATCGTCCATCCTGTCTTTCAACTCATCGGTTTTAATGCTACCGTCGCTGTTGAGCAGTCCGTTGCGCATGGCGAAGAGAGTCACTGAGCGGTACATGGCGCCTGTGTCTACATATATGTATCCTATTTCGTGCGCAAGGTCTTTTGCCATCGTACTCTTCCCGCATGAGGAATAACCGTCGATGGCTATCGTGATCTTTTTCATTGTTATGTTGTTTATAAAGAATATGCCAGATTTATAAGGATTGATGAACTGGATACGTGGTATTTGCCGTATGCCAGATTGAGCTTGAAGCGTTCGAGGTTTATTCCGGCTCCGAACGACAGACCGGCACCGTGACTGCTTTCACCGTCTGTCTCGGTTATCTTCATCTCGTTGGCGCGTCTGAAGTTGTAGCCTGCACCCACCCATATTGTCGGAGATATGATAATGTCGACTCCGGCAACCAGATGGTTTATGAATTTATAGTCGAGATGGTTGAGGTCTACAAGTGTGGCGGATATGCGGAAAGGCATGTGGGCGAAGCGTTTGCTCGCTCCCAGCTGTATGTCTATTGGCATACGGTCGTATTGGTCGTCATAGGCTTTCATCTGACCGCCGAGATTCTTTGCGACAAGTGATACCGACCATTCTTTTTCCGGGTCATAATAGTTTAGCCCGAGGTCAACGCCCATGGCAATGGAATTGTAATCGCCGATGTATGAGGTTATGAATTTTGCGGTTATGCCACCTGCCAGACGGTCGGTAAGCATGTAGGAGAAGTAGCCCGCTATGGAAATGTCTTTTGCGGAGAACTCACCTGTCTGTATGTTGTTCTCGTCGGTCTCCTTCATCTTTCCGTAGTCAATGAACTGTGCGGACGCGGCTACAGACGCGCGTTCTTTTATTATTCTGTTGAATGACGCGCTGGCTGTGTTGGCACCGGACATGTAGTTCATGTAATTGAGATTTATGGTTTTGTCGCTTACCGACGACAGTAGGGCAGGGTTGTTGAATATCATTGACTCGTCGTCCTCTATGATGCTGATATTGTCGCCTCCCAATGCTGCGGCATGCGCGCTTACGGGCAGTCTCAGAAAATTGTAGCCCGTGCGACTGTCCTGAGCCTTGGTGGTGGCAGCCATTACTGTCAATATGATGATAAATAATGTTTTTTTCATCTGCAGATAAAATTATGATGCAAAGATAGTACGAGTAAGCAGAAAGAAAGCCGGCCATCAATTTCCCGATAGTATATTGTCTTCTGCATAGCCAATGTAAGATGTATGCACCGGCAGTACGTAAGAACGGATGTTTACCGTATCTGATACTGCCAAAACGCACCTTGTCTTCTGCAAAGAAACTGCAAATGAGCGGAAAGAGAGCTTGCTCTTGATTTCCCGAATGCAGCATATCTTCTGCAAAGATACGGCAAAGTGTGAGCAGAATAAAATAAAATCATTTATTTTTTTGAAAAGTATTCGTTTTGATTGCGCGGCAATGTCCGTTATCCGTCTTGTTTGCATTTATATGGAACAAGTGTTCAGATACCATCAGCTTATGACAATGCTTCAATATTTGTGGAAAGTTTTTGTATTTTTACTGTCCCGCTTTTTGACCGGGTTTAAAAACAAAAAAGTCCGGAATCCTATTGTAACAGGTATTCCGGACATTCGTTGGTTGCGGAGGCAGGACTCGAACATGCGACCTCCAGGTTATGAGCCTGGCGAGCTACCAACTGCTCCACTCCGCGATATATTTCTTTATTTATTGCAACGTCATTTCTGAATTGCGAGTGCAAAGGTACTGCTTTTTTTTGAAACATACAAGTAATAATGGTGATTTTTTTATTTTTATGCAAAATTGTTGTAGAAAGTTAGTGGAATATCAATCGGATATCTCACGGGTCATGGTTTTATATATGGCGTGTATCAGTAAGTAAATCAGAGTCTTGCATATATTGTGAAGTCAGTCTTGAAACGAATGAAACATGTTTTTCATATTTAAAGATATTTCATGCTGTTATGCGTGGAAGTTGTTCGGCTTAATGCGTTATGGAACGACATTACAGCTTTAATATGAGTAGAATTTTACTACTCACGATCATGCTTTATGTGTTATTGTACATTGTCAGGTTTGTGTATATTGCCGTGAATTCCTGTAGATTGCTTCCGCATTTTCTTTATTTCTGTACTAAAAATGCATTTGTGTGTTTATGATAATATGCCATACTGAAATCATATTGAAGTTTTACTTGCGTTTCAGAATACGATGGTATAAAAAACATAAATCATCATATATTTATTTGCATATATAAAATTAATATTTTATTTTTGCACATGCAGTCCAGTATGTGCATACGGATGAAGCGAACGTAACAATAATAATGTATGTCAGTATCTAAAACACGACAGAAGCTGGTGGATGTGGCACGGCAGTTGTTTGCAAAAAACGGAATTGCCAATACGACAATGAATGACATTGCTGTCGCATCAGGTAAAGGACGCCGTACGCTTTACACATATTTTAATAGGAAGGAAGACGTGTATTCGGCTGTGATAGAGTCTGAGCTGGAACGGCTTTCCGACAAGCTGGATGAAGTGGCGGCCATGAAGATACGACCACAAGACAAGATTATAAAACTCATTTATACGCACCTCAGTATGATAAGAGAGACGGTGGTGCGCAATGGTAATCTGCGTGCCGAATTTTTCCGGAACATTTGGATGGTGGAGAAGGTGCGCAAGAATTTTGATGAAGATGAGATAGAGCTTTTCCGTAAGGTGTATGCCGAAGGCAAGGCTGATGGTGAGTTTGACATCGAGGATGTGGATCTTGTTGCCGATATCACACATTATTGTATAAAGGGACTTGAAGTGCCGTTCATATATGGTCGCCTTGGACATGGAATGACGGAAGAGGCGAGCAAACCGCTTGTGGCTAAGGTGGTATACGGTGCCCTTGGAAAGAATACTGCCAAATGACAATTTATTGTATAGTTTATTTATAAATAAAAAGAAAATGGGACTTTTATCAGGTAAGACAGCTCTTATTACAGGAGCTGCGCGCGGTATCGGCAAGGCTATCGCGCTGAAATTTGCATCAGAAGGTGCAAACATCGCATTTACAGACCTTGTTATTGACGAAAACGGAAAAGCGACAGAGGCAGAGCTTCTTGCACTTGGAGTCAAAGCGAAGGGATACGCAAGCAATGCGGCAATGTTCGGTGAGACGGAAGAGCTTGTCAAGAAGGTGCATGAGGATTTCGGGAGCATTGATATACTTGTGAACAATGCAGGTATAACAAAGGATGGCCTGATGATGCGTATGACGGAAACACAGTGGGATGCCGTTATTGCCGTTAATCTCAAGTCTGCATTCAACTTCATCCACGCGTGCACGCCTATCATGGTGCGTCAGAAGAGTGGCTCTATTATCAATATGGCATCTGTGGTGGGCGTTCATGGAAATGCCGGACAGAGCAATTACGCTGCTTCTAAGGCTGGTCTGATAGCTCTTTCAAAGAGTATCGGACAGGAGGTTGGAAGTCGTGGCATACGCGCCAACGCCATAGCTCCGGGATTCATAGACACAGCCATGACACAGGCTCTGCCTGACAATATCCGTGCGGAGTGGATAAAGAAGATTCCATTGCGCCGTGGTGGAACTGTTGAGGATATTGCCAATGTTGCAACGTTCCTTGCATCCGACATGTCTTCTTATGTTACCGGACAGGTGATACAGGTAGACGGTGGCATGAATATGTAATTTGCGTCTTGCTCATTATGCATAATCCGTAATATATGCGCAAAGCAGATTTTATGGATTATGCATAATATTTAATGATAATCTCAATGAAGGTTTTATACGAAGACAACCATATCATCGTTGTAAATAAGGATAGCGGGGAAATTGTGCAGGGTGACAAGACCGGTGACGTGCCGCTTTCTGATATTGTCAAGGAGTATATAAGAGAGAAGTATAACAAACCTGGCAATGTTTTTCTTGGCGTGGTCCATCGTCTCGACAGACCCGTGTCCGGTGTCGTGGTGTTTGCCAGAACATCGAAAGCGTTGTCCCGTCTGAACGATATGTTCCGTAATGGTGACGTGCATAAAACCTATCTTGCGCTAACAGCCGGCAAACCTCCCAAACCGGCAGACACTCTTACAAGCTGGCTAGTGCGCAATGAGAAACAGAATAAAAGCTATTGCTACAATCATGAGGTGCCGGACTCAAAGAAGGCTGTGTTAAGTTATAAGGAAGCCGGACACACAGATAATTATACATTACTGGAAGTGGAATTGAAGACAGGACGCCATCATCAGATACGCTGTCAGCTTGCTTCCATAGGATGTCCCATAAAGGGAGACCTCAAATACGGAGCGCGGCGCAGCAATCCAGACGGTAGCATATCGCTGGTCTCGGCTAATATAACATTCGTACATCCCGTATCAAAACAACTGATGAGTTTCGACGCCATACTACCAGATGAACCTTTGTGGCGTGGTATAGTGCGCAACGCCTGATGCATACAGCATGACGGTGTCAGGCGGATGCACGTTTCAGAATAAGATATTCCAGATTTACATACAAAGACATGCCAATGAAGAAAATCTTTAAGAAGATACTGATAGTCTTGCTCATACCGGTCGCCATATTTTTCATCATGGCAGTGCTTTTGTATATACCTCCTGTTCAGAACTGGATTGTAAGACAGGTAACATCAACAGCATCCGAAAAGACAGGACTTGACATCTCCGTCGACAATGTGAGACTGGCGTTCCCTCTTAATCTAAGCGTAAACGGTGTGTGTGTGCTACAGCCGTCTGACTCTATCTCAGGTAAGAAAGATACGATAGCAAATGTTCGCAACATAATTGTAGATATAAGGCTTCTGCCTTTGTTCATAAGTCAGGTTGAAATAGACCGTCTTAGTCTTAGCGATGTAAATCTGAATACTGTCGGACTTGTTGAGAGCGCGCGTGTAAGAGGAAATTTCGGCAGTCTTGAACTTATAAGCCATGGTATAAATCTCAATAAGGAGACAGTGCGTCTCAATAGTGTGTCACTGGCAGACGCAAATATAGATGTCGCGTTGAACGACAGTGTCCCCGAAGATACCTCAGAATCATCCAATTTCTGGAAAATATGTCTTGATAAACTCGATATATCACGCACTTCCGTTACTGTACATATGCCCGGGGACACACTCCAACTGTCTGCTTATATGGGCAACGTGAATGTCGGAAAAGGACGTTTTGACCTGCATGAAGGCAAATATACAGTAGGTCGTTTCAGGCTGGATAACGGAAAGATAACATATGACAATAATTACGAGAAACCAGTTTCCGGTCTCGATTATAACCATATCGCGCTTTCTGGACTGAACATGTCGGTCGATTCAGTCGTCTATCACAACACGTCGTTAAGTCTTCGGATGAATGAGTGCGCGTTTTATGAGAAAAGCGGCATACGCATGGAAGAAATCAGCGGCTCTGTCTCACTCGATTCCGCCAGGATTAACATGCCCGATTTCCGATTGCGTACAAGCGAGTCATCAGTGCGTGCTCGGGCTGATGTCGCATTCAATGCCTTTTCAGACAAATCCACGGGAAAACTCAATGTACTGTTCGATGCATCGCTCGGCAAACAGGACCTGTCCCGCTTCATGGCTTCAATGCCGTCTGGCTTTATGCGTAGATGGCCTAACTATCCGCTTTCCGTGAAAGCTTCTGTGACTGGAAACATGAGACGGGCAAGCCTTGACGGTATTGTTATAAAACTGCCCTCGGCTTTCGATATAAGCTGTAACGGGCGACTTATGGATTTGAGCGATGTCAAGAAGTTAGGAGCTGACCTTCATCTGAAAGCCAAAACCTATAATATGGATTTCATCGCTTCTCTTGCCGGCAGTCCTGCTCTGCGTATTCCAAAGGGCATATCCGTTGACGGGAAACTCATTGCCAGAGGAACGAAGTATGATGTGGATGTCACTGCTGCCGAAGGCGGAGGAAAATTAAATTTGTCCGCATTCATGAATACAGACGGAATGTCCTATAAGGCAAAGGCTGAGGCTGAAAGGCTTGACATAAGCCATTTCATGCCGTCTCTTGAATTCAAGCCATTCTCCGGCAGTATCGTCATGTCCGGAAAAGGAACCGATTTCCGCTCATCACATACGCGACTCAATGTCAATGCCATTGTGTCCGACTTCGTCTATTCTGTTTATAATCTGTCCGGTATAACATTCAACGCAGTTATCGACAAAGGCAAGGCGCGTGCCACTCTCGACAGCCACAACCAGTTGCTTGACGGCAGTGTGGCACTCAATGCGGCGATGAGCCATAAGAGTATGCGAGGCAATTTGTCGTGTGATATAAAGAATATTGATTTTTATCGGCTTCGGGTGTTCGACGTGCCTGCGGAGATGTCTCTTAAAGCAGATATGGATTTTGCCAGCAACTTTAAGAAAAACCACAGTGTAAGCGGAAGCATACGCAATATTGCCTTGACAGACAGTTCGCGTGTATATACACCGGAAGATGTCCTGATAGATGCGTTCACACGCGCTGACTCAACGTCGGCTATAGTGAGAAGCGGTGACTTCGACATGATGGTCAGAGCCTCCGGAGGATATGAGAAAATAATGCGCAGTGGTCAGAAGCTGATGGCTGAGGTAGCCAGACAGCTGAAGGAACGCTATATAGACCAAGCCCGTCTGCGTGAGAATTTCCCGCACATGAGATTCCATTTCTGTGCCGGACGTGACAACTTCTTCAGCCGCTCACTCAAAAAGTTCGGTTTCGACATGAAGCATGCTCAGATAGATATGCGCTCATCCATGTCAGACGGAATTAACGGAAACATCGCCATCGATTCGCTTGTTGTCTCAGGTGTGCGGCTTGACACCATAAGACTGGTAGTGAATTCCGATACCTTGCGTACAGATTTCAACGGTCAGGTGCGTAACGGTCCCGGAAACCCGCAATACGTGTTCAATACCCTTTTCCGGGGAGCCTTCTATGAGCGCGGCATCTATTTGGGAGTGCGCATGTATGACGACAAGGAACGAGTGGGAGTGTCCTTGGGTGTAGACGCCGCTATGGCGGATAACGGCATCCGCGTACGCTTTGGAAGCAGAGGCACTCCGATACTCGGATTCAAGCCTTTCGAGATAAACAAGGACAACTATCTGTTCTTTGGAGACGACAGGCGCATTTCCGCAAATCTTCGGCTTAGAGCTGATGACGGTATGGGAATCCGTGTTTTCACGAACGACAGTACAGAGGCTCTTCAGGACATAACTGTCGGTCTGGTCAAGTTCAATCTTGATGAAGTGCTTTCCGTGATACCGTATGTCCCCAAGATGTCAGGAATACTGAACGGCGATTTCCATCTTGTGAGCACGGCTGATGAGAAAAACATCTCGTCGTCCGTATCCATAGAGAACTTCGTTTATGAAGGCAACCGCATAGGCAACTTATCAAGCGACTTTGCCTACATGCCGAAAGAGGACGGCAGCCATTACGTAGACGGTTTCCTCTCATGCAATGATGAGGAGATAGCCACCCTTAAAGGCAGCTACAATTCGGCGGATGACGGTTATCTCAATGCCGATCTTACATTGAGCCGCACACCGCTCCGGATAATCAATGGTTTCATTCCAGACCACACTTTCGGACTTAGAGGATATGCCGGAGGAGACCTGTCAATAAAAGGGGCGTTGTCTTCACCTGTAGTGAACGGAGAGGTCAGGTTCGACTCTGCTTATGTTGTCAGCATCCCTTATGGTGTCCGGCTCCGGTTTGACGAGACCCCTGTACCGATAACAAACAGCAATCTTGTTTTCGATGACTATAAAATGTATGCCCGGAACAACAGTCCTCTGACTCTTACGGGATATTTTGATTTTGCTGATATGGACAATATGTATCTCGACCTCGGTGTACGTGCCACAAACTATCAGCTCGTCAACGCAAAGGAAAACAGACGCTCGGAGGTTTACGGCAAGGCGTATGTCAACTTCTACGCCATGATGAGAGGTTCTCTCGAGAGCATGCATATCAGGGGCAAGCTTGATGTGCTCGGCTCGACAGATATGACATACATCCTGCGCGACTCACCGTTGACCACCGACAATCAGCTTGACGGACTCGTGAAGTTTGTCAATCTCAACGACTCCACGGAAGACATTGTCACTCGGCCGCCGCTTACAGGCATAGACATGGATCTCACAATGAGCATCGATGAGGGCGCACACATCATGTGCGCGCTTAACGAGAGCCACTCAAACTATGTCGACCTTATTGGCGGAGGAGACCTGCGTATGCAGTATAACGCTGTAGACAACCTGCGGCTTACGGGAAGATACACCTTGAGCAACGGTGAGATGAAATATTCGCTTCCGGTGATTCCTCTGAAGACTTTTGTCATACAGGATGGCAGTTACATAGAGTTTATGGGCGATCCGATGAACCCGAAACTCAACATCACGGCTACGGAGCAGACCAAGACTAATGTCTCTACGGACGGAGATGCGGGACGCAGTGTACTGTTCAATTGTGGAGTGGTCATCACAAAGACGCTTAACGATATGGGACTGAAATTCATCATTGATGCGCCGGAGGATATGACAATACACAATCAGCTCCAGACCATGTCTGAGGAGAACAGGGGAAAACTTGCCGTCACCATGCTTACAACCGGTATGTATCTTGCCGACGGCAACACAAGTTCATTCTCCATGAACAGTGCCTTGAGCGCATTCCTCAACAGTCAGATAAACTCCATATCGGGAAATGCCTTGCGTACGCTCGACCTCAGTTTCGGTATGGATAACACAACGCTCAGCAGCGGACAGGTGCAGACGGACTATTCGTTCAAGTTCTCCAAACGGTTCTGGAACAACCGGCTCAATATTGTCATTGGAGGAAAGGTCTCTACAGGAGCCGAAGTGGAGAATCAGAACAATACGTTCTTCGACAACGTGACATTCGAATACCGTCTCAGCCAGAATTCCAACAAGTATCTCAAGCTGTTTTATGAGCGCGACAGCTATGACTGGCTTGAGGGTTATGTCGGCAAATACGGCGGAGGTTTCATGTGGAGACGCAAGTTGCAGCGTCTCACAGACATATTCAGATTCAAGAGCAAGGACAATTCTGACAAAAATATGCCAAAAGATTCTGTTACAGTAAGCAAAGATGAAAACAACAGATAGATTCTCATTATGCGTCGTTCTTATAATATCGGGAATGCTGATGTCGTGTTCAAGCACGAAGAACATTCCTGAGGACGACCAGCTGTTTGTCGGTCTGACGAAGATAGAATACAAGGACTACGAGAAGAACGACCATTTTCTTGCCGTGCAGGAAGAGGTGGAGGCTGCGCTCGCCACGGCTCCCAACGGAGCGTTGTTCGGAAGTTCTTACCACCGCTCTCCGTTTCCTTACGGACTGTGGATTTGGAATGCGTTCTCCAAGTCGCGCTCTGTCTTCTCGAAGTGGATGACCAAGTCGTTCGGTAAGCCTCCCGTGCTGATGAGCCGGGTCAATCCGGAGCTTCGCGCCAAGGTGGCGAATGAGCTTCTCCGTTCCAACGGCTATTTCGACTCAAACGTGGAATATGATGTCATCACTCAGAAAAACCCGAAGAAGGCAAAGATAGGCTATACTGTCAGTCTGGGCAATCTCTACAGGATAGATTCGCTGAGATATGTCAATTTCCCGCCGCGAGCCGACTCTCTTATACGCTCCTCACTCGGCGAGACACTCATACATCCGGGCGACCCTTTCAAAGTCTCGGTGCTTGATGCCGAGCGTACACGTCTGAGCAACGTGTTCCGCAATAACGGATATTATTATTACCAGCCCGGCTATGCGTCCTATCTTGCCGACACCGTCTCGGTGGCTGATACGGTTCAGCTGCGCCTGCAGTTTGCCGACAGCGTGCCCGACGGAGTGCGCCGCAAGTGGTATATAGGAAAGGTCAACCTCGAGTTGCGGAAAGATTTCATGGAGACGCTCAGCGATTCGCTTGTGCACAGATACTTCACAGTGCGGTTCAACGGTCGCAAACCGCCTCTCCGCACGCGTGTCATATTGCGCGACCTGAAGCTGCGTCCGCGCAGACTTTACAGCCACGACGATTATCTGCAGTCTGCAAGCAAGATAACCGGAACCGGGCTTTTCAGTTTTGTAGATTTCAAGTTTACACCCCGTGACACCACATTGAGCTGTGATACGCTCGACATGACCCTCAGTTGTGTGTTCGACAAACCTTACGATTTCTATGTCGAGGCAAACATGGTCGGCAAGACGAGCGGCAAACTTGGACCGGGAGCCGTCATAGGTATAAGCCGTCGCAACGCCTTCCGAGGGGGAGAGAAACTCGACATCAACATCAACGGCTCATATGAGTGGCAGACCGGACACAACGCTGACGGCAGCAGTTCGGAGATGAATTCATATGAGTATGGCGCAAACGTGTCATTGGAGCTTCCGCGTCTCGTCCTTCCTTTCTGGCGTCGTGTGCGGTGGTACAACACTCCTTCCACAATCTTAAAGGCATCGTCGAGCGTCATCAACCGCTCCGGATATTTCAAAAGACATATTGTTTCGGGCGAGCTCACATACAATTTCCAGCGCACTGCCACGTCTGTCCATCAGTTCAGTCCGCTCATCCTGCAATATGAATACATGACACACATGACCGAGGCGTTCGGAGATGTCATGAACGAGAACCCGTATCTGCTCGTGACAATGGCTGACCAGTTTGTGCCTAAGATGCGTTACTCGTACACTTATTCCAGTCCTGCCACCTACCGCAACCCCATTTACTGGCAGGTGGTGGTAAGCGAGGCGTCCAATCTGCTTTCACTCGGTTATCTGGCTGCGGGGAAAAAATGGAACAGCAAGTACAAGCAGATGTTCAAGAATCCTTATGCGCAGTTCTTCAAGATAGAGACCGACTTCAGCAAGACATGGGCAGTGGGCGACCACAGTCAGCTTGTGGGGCACGTCAGCACCGGACTCATATGGTCGTACGGCAATTCTGAAAGCGCGCCTTACAGTGAGCAGTTCTATGTGGGAGGAGCCAACAGCATAAGGGCTTTCAATGTGCGCAGCATCGGACCCGGTGCTTATCACACTGACAGCGAGCGTACGTCGTATATGGATCAGACCGGAGACTTTAAGCTGCAAGCCAACCTCGAGTACCGTTTCCGCCTGTTCGGCAATCTCTACGGAGTCACGTTCCTCGATGCGGGCAACGTGTGGGCATTGCGTGACGACGGCTACCGCACAAATTCCTTGTTCAAGGTGAAGAATCTGCTGAAGGAAACCGCGCTGGGAACAGGCGTAGGACTGCGCTACGACCTTGAGTTCTTCGTGCTGCGCCTTGACTGGGGCGTGGGTCTTCACGTGCCGTACAAGAGCGGTTTCTATAACATATCGTCGTTCCGCGACGGACAGAGCCTGCATTTTGCCATAGGCTATCCGTTCTGAAAACATGCATGGGGAGAGGCGGCGTATGTGCGGAGCGATGCATCGGATAATGTGTGTCAGGAGCAAAAAACTGCTCCGCGCTTTTCGTTTTCTCATTCTTATTTGTTACTTTTGCAACCAGAATTATTAACAATATAAACAATAACATATTATGAAGCCTACATTATTACTTCTTGCAGCTGGTATGGGCAGCCGCTACGGTGGATTGAAACAGTTGGACGGTTTAGGACCTAATGGCGAGACAATAATGGATTATTCCATATACGACGCCATCAAAGCCGGATTCGGCAAAATCGTGTTTGTTATCCGAAAGGATTTCGAGCAGGATTTCCGCGATAAGATTCTTTCCAAGTACGAGGGTCATATCCCCGCAGAACTGTGCTTCCAGTCGCTTGAGGATCTGCCGGAGGGATTCTCTGTTCCCGAGGGTCGTGTCAAACCGTGGGGCACAAACCATGCCGTGCTCATGGCAAAAGACATTATCAAGGAACCGTTCTGCGTAATCAACTGTGACGATTTCTACAATCGCGACGCATTCCAGGTGATAGGCAAGTTCCTCTCCGAGCTGCCTGAAGGTTCGCAGAACAAGTATGCGATGGTGGGCTTCCGCGTAGGCAACACACTGTCTGAGAACGGTACGGTGGCACGCGGCATCTGCTCCAAGGACGCCGACGAGAACCTCACAACTGTTGTGGAGCGCACCGAGATAATGCGCGTGAACGGTCCTGTGTGCTATAAGGACGAGCAGGGAGAGTGGGTAGCTGTTGAGGACAACACGCCTGTGTCGATGAACATGTGGGGATTCACTCCCGACTATTTCGAGCACAGTGAGGCTTATTTCAAGGAGTTCCTCTCCGATCCGAAAAACATGGAGAACCTCAAGGCTGAGTTCTTCATCCCGTTGATGGTGAACAAGCTTATCAATGAGAAAACCGCTACGGTGAAAGTGCTCGATACGACCAGCAAGTGGTTTGGCGTGACATATGCAGCCGACCGTCAGTCTGTTGTAGACAAGATACAGTCTCTTATCGACGAAGGCGTTTATCCGTCAAAACTCTTCTAATCCGACATTTGCGTTCTGCGGCATTAGCTTATGACTGCAGAATGGTTCGTAAAATAATATGTACGGCGCATTGCCTCAGGCGATGCGCCGTATTCGTTCACCACGGTATGTGCCTTGTCGCCCCGTAACGGCATACAGACTTCATCAGTGTCTGGCGGTGATGTCAGCGCGGGGCGGTTTCCTCCATGATGCGTTATTCATTTGTCATGCCATACGCTCTTCCCGTATCTTTTGTCGTTCCGTGCCTTTCCGATGCAAAAATCCATAAGTGTCACAATCAGCTGCAATCGGAATTTCAGAACAATATTTCCTGATTCTTTGTTTGTGCACATTTCTCTGATAATCAGACAATTATGGTTTTGTGTCGGCATATGGTGCATATGACGTTGCGAAAGAGGCTCTTTCACGGTGCGGAAAAGCCTCTTTCGTGGTCTCAAACGGGCTCTTCCGCAGTGCGGAACAGGCTTTCCTGCAAGAGCGGAAAAACCGTACAGTCTTGCCATACCGTTTTCATTTTATTGTCATCGTGCCGGTTTAGCTTTCCGGCGACATCCGTGGCATGTCACCAGTACGCCTTTTCCTGCTTGACTGGGAGCGTTCTCCGCAGTGAGTCATGAGTGTGCCGGTATGGTATGCCATGCGTTTGTGCAGTTTCATGTCTGCCTGTATCGCAGGCAGGCGTCATGCTTTTCTCAGTCGTATGACAAACGGAAAACGTCCAGAGCTGATTGTGTTCTGCTCCGGACGTTTCGGTTGAAAGTTTAAAAACAGGTATTTCAGTTTACTATGAACTTCTTCGCGGCTCTCAGCTGATGGCGCATGTTGCTTAGCAGCTGCTGGCTTTCCTGCAATATGTTCAGATATACGAGCGACACCTTGAAGTCGCTGTCGTCGCTCTGCTGTATGCGGTTGATGTGCCGCTTGCGCACGGTCGACAGCAGGTCTTTGCATGCGTCGGCGTTGGCGAGCACCTCGCGGTAGTTCTCATACTGCCCTGTCGAGATGATGTTCTCGGTCTGCCGCATCAGTTCGTTTATCTTCTCGCGTATGGGTCTGAACTCGTTCACGAATATCTCAGGTATCGGGTTGAAGCTGTTGTCCACGTGTTCCTTTATCGGTTCGAGCATTCTCCGCAGACAGTATATGTACTGTTCTGATGAGTTTATGCCGAGATGGAACCATGTGTTGCGTTCTATTGCTATGTCGCTTGGCACTTTCCTCAGTGCGAGCAGCTCCTGACGGCGGTATTTCTTCAGCTCCTCTTTCTCGTTTCTCAGTTCGCGCTGTACGTGGCGCAGCACGCTCGGCTTCTCGTTTTCAAGACCGTCGATTATCTTGTTGAACTGTTCTATGGTGAAACGTGCCACGAAGCTCTGCGTCTTGCTTACGTGCTTGTTGAGCAGGTCCCATACTATTTCCGGGTCGCGTGTGCGCATCATCAGTCGGAACATGTTGCTCTTGCCGCTCTCTTTCTCCTTCTTCTTATACTGGCGGTTGCTGCGTATGAGGAGATAAACCACGAGTATCATGAACGCCACCTGTATCACTATGCCTCCATAGAACATCAGCAGACACACTATGGCACATGCCGCGAAGGCTGCTCCTGCCGTTATGAACCATCCTCCGATGACGCTCAGCACTCCTGTCACGCGGAACACGGCGCTCTCGCGGCTCCATGCGCGGTCGGCAAGGCTTGAACCCATTGCCACCATGAATGTGACGTATGTCGTTGACAGAGGCAGTTTGTAGTTGGTGCCTATGGTGATGAGCATGGAAGCGAGCACCAGATTCACTGCGGCGCGTACGATGTCGAATGCAGCGCCTTCGCTCAGTTCAGCCTCGTTTTTGTTGAAACGGCTGTCTATCCATTGCTTCAGTCTCTGCGGAATGTAACGCTTTATCACTGAGTCGGCGTCCTGTGTGGCGCGTACTATGCTGCGTGCTGCGCGGCTCGAACCGAACATCTCGTCGCCCTCATCCTGACGTGAGAGGTCCACGCTGGTCTTTATCACGTTGTGGGCTTTCTTCGATGTCGCCATCGCTATTATCATCACAACACCCGCAGCTATGAGATATATGGGCGGAGTCTTTGCGCTTTCCATGAGCGATGTCATGAGGAAGGAGTCGGCTGACGCACCGTTGGCGTTTGCCATGAAGTCGTTGTACGAGTCGAGTCCGGCAAGCGGCACTCCTATGAAGTTCACAAGGTCGTTGCCGGCGAATGCCATTGCGAGCGCGAACGTGCCCATGAGAACCACAAACTTGAATACGTTTACACGCATCAGATGTAGCACTTCCATGATGAGCGTGGAGCCTATGAATGTGTAGACGAGCAGCATCTGGGTGTTTGCCGTTATCCATTCGCGTATGCTTGCCTCAATGTAAGGCGACTTGCCGAGTCCCTGCAGGAAGATGAAGTAGGCGAGCGCGGTGAACGCTATGCCTCCGAATATGGCTATGGTGTAGCGGCTGTGCTTCTTATAATTGAACGTGAAGATGATTCGCGAAATCCATTGCACCACGATACCGAAGAAAAACGCAATGGCGACACTCACGAATATGGCGATTATTACGCTAAGAGCCTTGTCTGTGTTGAGCAGGTCTCCGTAGCCCAGCGAGCCGTCGCCTATCATCTTTATGGTGGCAAGCACAAACGTTCCGCCCAACAGCTCGAACACGAGCGACACGGTGGTGGAGGTAGGCATGCCCAGAGTGTTGAACATGTCGAGGATTATCACGTCCGTCACCATCACCGCAAGGAATATGGTCATCACCTCGTTGAACGATAGGTTGTTCGGACTCATGATGCCGTGACGCGCCACATCCATCATCCCCGACGACATGACAGCTCCTACTGCCACACCAAGCGACGCGATGACAAGCACCGTGCGGAATTTCGCAACCTTTGCTCCGACGGCGCTGTTGAGGAAGTTCACGGCATCATTGCTGACGCCCACAAACAGGTCGAATACTGCCAGACACAGCAGAAAGACAACAATACATAGATAAACTGTTTCCATACAAATTTATAAAATTGTCACATATGTTTTTTCAGTCCGCAAATTTATAGCCGTCATATTACAGTGTTTTTAAACACATGTTACAATTGTGTTACAAACACACCTTTCCTTTCACACTCTCTGACGCACCGTTACATGAGCCGGAACACATGCGCTGCTTTTGCGGTTACGTCATATTTTTATTTAATGTTTGTGCTGTTTTTTCAGATAATTATTATTAATTTTGTGGCGGAATAATATGTTTTGAGCCATGGGACGGCAGATAGCCTGAGATAGTTATAGGAGCATGGCTTCATATGAAATGTTGATACACAATTGCAAGAAATGAGTAACGGACAATTGACTCATGTGCTCACAATGACGGTTGACAGACTTTCGGCACCGGAATCGCTGAAAGGCATATGTCATCATCATCGCGACGGAAGTCCTCTTCCTTCCGGTAAGGTGCTTGAAGAAATAATATCACTGGCGCGGGCAATACTGTTTCCCGGTTATTACGGTAATTCATCATTCGACTCAAAAACCATTCGTTATCATATAGGTGTGAACGTCGAGAAGCTGCACAGACTGCTTTCCGACCAGATAGAGGCAGGACTTTGCTTCAGCGACTGTTGCAGCGAGGATGCTCCTGACGACAATACGGGGCTTTCGGAAAGGGCGGAAGAACTGTCGGCGGAACTCATCTCGCGTCTTCCTGAAATAAGAAGCGTACTCTCGACTGACGTCACTGCGGCATACTACGGTGACCCGGCGGCGGAGAACTGCGGTGAGGTCATCTCGTGCTATCCCATCATCAAGACTCTTGTGAACTATCGTCTGGCTCACGAACTCTATCTGCTCGGGGTGCCGCTCATACCAAGGATTATCACCGAGATGGCTCATTCGGAGACCGGAATAGACATCCATCCCGCAGCATCCATTGGCAAATACTTCACAATAGACCATGGCACGGGAGTGGTGATAGGCGCGACATGTGTCATCGGAAACAATGTCAAGATATACCAAGGAGTGACGCTCGGCGCCAAGAGCTTCCCGCTCGACAGTATGGGAAACCCTATAAAGGGCATACCGCGCCATCCTATAATAGAGAACAACGTGGTGATTTATGCCAATGCCACAATCCTTGGGCGTGTCACGATAGGCGAGGGCTGCGTGGTGGGAGCCAATGAATGGGTGACGGAAGACATGAAGCCCAACACTAAGATAGCAAGAACGCATGGGCATGATGTGTAGCCGCAAGCATGTGAAATACACGGTGACACATCGCGGACAATAAGAAATGACTGAATATAACACAAAAAACAGATATGAACGAATTTGAACTCATAGCCAAGACATTTATGGGACTTGAGCCTGTTCTTGCAAAAGAACTGATACAGATGGGAGCCAACAATGTCAAGACAGGACGCCGCATGGTTTCGTTTACGGGCGACAAGGAAATGATGTACCGTGCGAATTTCCAGTTGCACACTGCCATACGGATTCTTAAACCCATAAGCCACTTCAAGGCACGTTCGGCAGATGACGTATATAATGAGGTGAAAAAAATAGACTGGAGCGGGATTATAGAAAAAGGAAAGACCTTTTCTGTCGATTCGGTAGTCTATTCGGAGGAGTTCAGAAACTCCAGATTCGTGACCTATAAGGTTAAGGATGCCATTGTAGACCAGTTCCGGGAGAACACCGGAACAAGACCGAATATTTCGGTGAGCAATCCGGATATACGCCTTAACATACATATTGCCGAGGACAACGCCACGCTCTCGCTCGACTCAAGCGGAGAATCCCTGCACCGCAGAGGCTACAGGCAGGAGTCTGTCGAGGCTCCTCTCAACGAGGTGCTTGCTGCCGGAATGATACTCATGACGGGCTGGCACGGTGAGTGCGATTTCATCGATCCGATGTGCGGATCGGGCACCCTGCTTGTTGAGGCTGCGCTTATCGCCCACAACATGAGCCCGGGCATATTCCGCAAGGAGTTCGCTTTTGAGAAGTGGAGCGACTTTGACAAGGAGCTGTTCGACAACATCTACAACGACGATTCGCAGGAACGGGAGTTCAAACATCACATCTACGGATACGACATCGACGTGAAGGCGGTAAACACAGCGCGTCTTAACGTGAGGGCGGCAGGCCTTACGGGCGACATAACTGTGGAAGAAGCCGACTTCGCTGATTTCAAAAAGCCGGCAAACAAGAGCATCATCGTCACCAATCCGCCTTATGGGGAGCGCATATCCACGCCCAATCTGCTTGCCACATACAGGATGATAGGCGAGCGGCTGAAGCATGAGTTCACCGACAATGAGGCGTGGGTGCTGAGCTATCGTGAGGAATGCTTCGACCAGATTGGTCTGAAACCGTCGATAAAGATTCCTGTATATAACGGCTCTTTGGAGTGTGAGTTCAGGAAGTACACCATGTTCGGCGGCAGGATGAAGGAGTTCAGGTCAGAGGGCGGAGTAGTCAAGACCGATGAGGAAAAGAGACAGATGGCTGAGAAACACCGTTTCAAGAAAAACCGTGAGTTCAAGAAGCGCATCGATGAGGAGGAGGAGAACGAAGCCGCAGACATCCGTTCGTTCAAGTTCTATTCCATAGAGCGGATGAAGAACACGCCTGAACGCCGCAACGCCGGAAGAAACCGGGATGCCTCGGACGACTCTGACAGAAAACCGTCACGCCGTGATTTCAGGAAGACGGAGCGCGGGGGAAAGCATTTCGGACGCGGAGGCAAGCGCGAGGAACGTGATTTTGGTAAATTCATAAAAAGGAGACCGGCAGATGAGGATTAAGTTTTCAACTTTATTATTGGTTATTTTCAGCATGTATTTTGGCAATGCGGGCGCACAGCTGAAGCAGTTTTCACTGGAGGATCTTAACTTTGGCGGCAACAACTATTACAATATGTCGCCGAAGAACAGGTACACAGCGTGGTGGGGAGAGACTCTTGTCCATAACGACTACGACAAGTGCAGTGCCGTCAATCCTAAGAACGCCGGCGAAAAACAGCTGTTCACGCTCGACGATATAAATAATGTGATAGAAAAGGAAGGACTCGGCAAGGACGGTAAGATACACAGTCTTTACAGCGCGCAGTTCCCTTATGCTGACAAGAACATAGTGATGCTCACCAACGGACACATGAGAGTGTTGGTTGACTGGAAGAAGAAGGAGGTGACGGCATCCTATGTCAGCGGTCAGGGAATGCAGGCGGAAGAATGGAACGCAGTGTCCCGGACGCTCGCTTATGTCAAGGACGACAATCTGTTTGTTGTGGGCAAGGACGGCAAGACAGTGCAGCTTACGACCGACGGGTCGAGAGATATTGTGTACGGACTGAGTGTCCACCGCAACGAGTTCGGCATAAATAAAGGTCTGTTCTGGAGCAACGACGGACAGAGTCTGGCTTTCTACCGCATGGACCAGTCCATGGTGACAGACTATCCTCTTGTGAATATAGACACGCGCATAGCGACATTGGAGCCTGAGAAATATCCTATGGCTGGAGAGACAAGCCATGAGGTCACTGTCGGTGTCTACAGTCTGAAGACCGGAAAGACGGTTTATCTGAATGTGGGCGACCCGAAAGACAGATACTTCACAAACATCTCGTGGACTCCGGACGGCAGACAGATATATCTGATAGAAGTCAACCGCGACCAGACCGACGCAAGTCTCGACGCCTATGACGCACAGACAGGCAACAAGGTGAAGACATTATATCATGAGCATCATGACAAATACGTACACCCGGTCAATCCTGTCGCTTTCCTGCCATGGGACAGCAGCAAGTTCATTCTTCAGAGCGAGCGTGACGGATACAACCATCTTTACCTGTTGAGTACGCAGGGCGGCGAGCCGAAACAGCTTACAAGCGGCAAGTGGGTGGTGCTCGCACTGATGGGATTTGACGTGAAGAACAAGTCTGCCATAATCCTTTCTACGGAGTGCAGTCCCATTCAGAACAACATCTATTCGGTCAATGTGGCGACCGGAAAGCGCAGACTGCTTGATAACGGCAAGGGTTGTCATGCCAACAGCGGTGACGGTCACAGGCTCGCTTTGTCTCCTAAGGGCAGTCTGATAATAGACAATTACACCGAGCCTGACGTTCCGCGCAACATTGATATAATAGATACGAAGTCGGCAAAAAGAGTGAGCTACTTCGTTGCGGACGACCCTTGGAAGGGATATGCCGTGCCGCAGTTCACATCGGGAACGATAAAGGCAGCCGACGGAAACACCGATCTTTATTACCGTATGGTGAAACCTCACGACTTCGACCCGTCCAGGAAATATCCCACAGTGGTCTATGTCTATGGCGGACCTGGCGTAAGAAACGTAGAAGCCCGTTGGCATTTCTGGAGCCGCGGATGGGAAACCTACATGGCGCAAAAGGGTTACATCGTGTTCATTCTTGACAACCGTGGCTCGTCAGACCGCGGCCGTGACTTCGAGCAGGCGACATTCAGACATCTCGGTGTCGAGGAAATGAAAGACCAGATTTGCGGTGTCGGCTATCTCAAGACCCTTCCTTACGTCGATGCCGACCGCCTCGGCGTGCACGGATGGAGCTTCGGCGGATTCATGACCACATCTCTTATGACCACCTATCCGGATGTTTTCAAGGTTGGCGTGGCTGGCGGTCCGGTCATCGACTGGAAGTATTATGAGGTGATGTACGGTGAACGCTACATGGACACTCCGCAGACCAACCCCGACGGTTACAAGGAAAGCAGTCTGCTTTATAAGGCAAAGAACCTTAAAGGAAAACTTCAGATCATCACCGGAATGAACGATCCTGTGGTCGTTCCGCAGAACTGCCTGTCTTTCCTTCAGGCTTGCATAGCAGCCGGAACACAGCCCGACTTCTTCGTATATCCGGGTGAACCGCACAACATGCGAGGACGTCAGAGTGTTCATCTGCATGAGAGAATAACCCAATATTTTGAGGATTACCTCAAATAAACGTGATAATGCGGCAGCCGGATGTCCTCTGTCTGCCGTTATGTGTTGTATTGACAAAACGTAAACAAATAGAGATAGCTTATGAATATTCTTTTGCTTGGAAGTGGAGGACGCGAGCATGCCCTTGCATGGAAGATCGCCCAGAGTGAGAAAGTGGACAGACTGTTTATCGCTCCCGGTAATGCCGGCACCGCCGGATGTGGAGAGAATGTTGACATAAAGGCAGACGACTTTGAGGCGTTGAAGGAATTTGCTGTCGCAAACAGCATCGGAATGGTTGTCGTCGGACCGGAGGACCCGTTGGTGAAAGGCATATATGATGATTTCAAGAACGACCCGCGCACATCCTCCATTCCCGTCATCGGACCGTCAAAGGCAGGTGCCGTGCTTGAGGGATCGAAGGATTTTGCCAAGGGTTTTATGCAAAGGCACGGCATACCGACCGCAAAATACCGCACGTTCACGGGTGAGACACTTGAGGAAGGACTCGCTTTTCTGGAAACGTTGAAAGCCCCTTATGTGCTGAAGGCTGACGGACTGTGCGCCGGAAAGGGCGTTCTCATCCTGCCGACACTTGATGAAGCCAGAAAGGAACTGAAGGAAATGCTCGCCGGTATGTTCGGAAACGCTTCCGCAAGGGTAGTCATCGAGGAGTATCTCAGCGGCATAGAGTGCTCGGTCTTTGTACTTACAGACGGAAGGAACTACAAGATATTGCCGGAGGCAAAAGACTATAAGCGCATCGGAGAACACGACACCGGACTCAACACCGGTGGCATGGGAAGCGTGTCGCCCGTTCCTTTCGCCACTCCGGAATGGATGTCGAAGGTGGAGAACCGCATCATCCGTCCTACTGTCGACGGACTTGCCGAGGAAGGAATAGACTATAAGGGATTCATCTTCTTCGGTCTCATAAACGTTGACGGTGACCCTTTGGTGATAGAATATAACTGCCGCATGGGCGACCCGGAGACAGAAAGCGTCATGCTGAGGCTGAAGAGCGACATTGTCGACCTGTTTGAAGGAGTGGCTGACGGCAGCCTCGACAAGAAGACAATTGAGTTTGACGAGCGTGCCGCAGTGTGTGTGATGCTTGTCAGCGGCGGCTATCCGCAGAAATATGAGAAAGGTTATGTCATTGAGGGTCTGGACAAGGTGAAGGACTCGGTGCTGTTCCATGCGGGTACACAGTTGAAAGACGGCAACGTCGTTACGAGCGGAGGACGTGTCATCGCAGTATGCTCTTACGGTCAGAACCGTGAGGAGGCGTTGGCGAAATCGTTTGAAGGGGCGCGTCTCGTCAATTTTACGGACAAATATTTCAGAAGAGACATCGGGCAGGATCTGTAAGCCCGGTGTCGCTTAACGCATGCCTGTGGCATAACAGGATAACAAACTCATAATATAATTTTGGCAAAAAAGAGAATACAGAACATAGTGGCTGAAAGCCGTTTCGCACTGCCTGTCACAGCGGTATATGCCTTACTGATGAGCATGGCGTGCGGACTGGCTGAGCGGAATCTTTGGATTCAGTTCGCAGTGTTGGCGGTGTCTTCCTACCTCATGGTGGAGCTGAACAACTCCAACGCCATCATCCGCGTATACAGCCGTATGGTCTCATGCTCGTACATCGTGCTTTTCCTGATGTCCGGACTTCTTGTGTCTCCTGTATCGTCGGTTCTGACACAGTTGTGTTTCATCGTGTTCTACATGTTCTTTTTTCATGCCTACCAGAACAAAAGTTCCATGGGACTTGTGTTCTATGCCTTTCTTATGATAGGACTGGCAAGCACAATGTCTGTCCATGTGTTCTTTCTGGTCCCTCTGATGTGGATACTGCTGTTCACAAATGTTCTTGCAGGCAACATACGCACATTCTTCGCATCAGTCATCGGACTTGTTTTCCCTTATTGGTTTCTTGTCAGTTATCACATATACACCGGAAATCCGGAGGCTCTTGCCGCCCATTTCCGCAAGCTGGCAGAATTCGGAAAGCTGTTCGACCATACCGTGCTGACTGACGGCAGAATCATGGTTCTTGCCATGCTTGCCCTGTTTATGGTCGTCGGTATCGTGCATTTCCACAGAAACAGCTATAAGGACAAGATACGCACCCGCATGATTTATGAGATATTTTCCATTACAGGCATATACGTGATTGCGCTGCTGGCGCTTCAGCCGAATCTTTACTCTGAGCTTACAGGCATCATGGTTGTCAACACCGCGCCCCTGATTGCCCATTACATCGTGTTCACCAACACCCGACTGACAAACGTCTCGTTTTTTGTCATAGTCCTTTCGATATTATTAATGACAATTTATGGTATATGGATGCCTTCATAGACTTCTTGATTAATTGGGGATATTGGGGCATGCTCATATCCGCCTTTCTTGCCGGAAGCATACTGCCCTTCAGCAGTGAGGCGGTCATGGTGGGACTGCTGGCAGCCGGATTGCAGCCCGGACCGCTTGTCGTTTACGGGACGATAGGCAATGTCGCCGGTTCCATAATGAATTACGGCATCGGCCGTCTGGGCAAGCTTTACTGGATAGAGCACTATCTGCATGTGAGCAAGGAGAGCCTGTCGCGCGCCGAGCGTTTCATGGCGGGGCGCGGGGCATGGGTCGGTTTCTTCGCCTTCATTCCCGTGCTTGGCGACGCCATAACCATAATGCTCGGACTGATGAGGGCCAACGTGCTCATTTCAGTAATAAGCATATCTGTCGGCAAGATGCTCAGATACGTGTTTCTCGCATACGGAGTCGAACTAATATTCTGATGATGAAAAAATATAACATCCTTTTTTTGTTGGCAATACTGTCTGTGGCGGTCTCGTGCAGCGACCGTCGCGGACCTGACGCAGGCAAGCGTGTGATTACGGTAACTATAGAACCGTTGAGATATTTCACCGAACGCATAGCCGGAGACAGGTTTGATGTGGCGACCATGGTGCCTGAAGGAGGCAACCCGGAGACATACGAGCCTTCAGCCAGACAGATGGTGAACCTCTCGCGAAGTGTGCTGTATGTGAAGGTGGGGAACATAGGTTTCGAGCGTACCTGGATGAAAAAGCTCGAGCAGAACGCACCCCACGCCATCGTAGTGGATTCTTCCGACGGCATATCACTGGTGAAGACAGAAAACGGAATAGCCGATCCACACACATGGATGAGCACCGCCAATGCGCGCATAATTGCTGTAAACATATACAGGGCACTTGTGAGGATAGACAAGAAAGACAGTATCTATTTCAAGAAAAACCTCGATAGTCTTGTCGACTCTATCAATCGTGTGGACTCGGAGGTGAGGCGTCTGACGGAGAAAGCGTCGCACCGTACTTTCCTCATCTATCATCCCGTGCTCACGTATTACGCCCGCGACTTCGGACTTACGCAGATTCCGCTGGAGGAGGAGAACCGCGAGCCGAGCGCGCGACAGATGCAAAGTGTGATAAACAGGGCAAGGAACGGGCGCGCCAAGGTGTTTTTTGTGCAGAAGGAGTTCGCAAACGGAAATATAACAAGTGTTGCCGAAAGTACCGGGACGGTGATGACGGAGATTGATCCGCTCGGATATGACTGGCAGAAGGAAATGGTAAAGGTAGCAAGATGTCTGAGATGAGAGAACGGTCTGTCATAGAGACAGACGGCATGTCGGTGGGATATGACGGCAGGGTGGTGCTGGACGATGTCAGCATAAGCGTGAAGGAACGCGACTTCCTCGGCATTGTAGGTCCCAACGGATGCGGAAAGACCAGCCTGATAAAGGTGTTGCTCGGTCTGATGCGTCCGATGTCGGGTTCTGTGCGCTACATGCGCGACGGCAACACGGTGAAAAGCCTGTCGATGGGCTATCTGCCCCAATACACCAGTCTGGACAGGAAGTTCCCCGTCTCCGTGCACGACGTGGTGCTGTCAGGACTCAAGCCCCCGCTGCGTCCGTATGCCTCATACGCCGGACGGCAGCAGGAGAGGGTGCGTGAGGTGCTGCACACGCTGGAGATAGACCATCTTCAGCACCGTCATATAGGTGAGCTGAGCGGAGGACAGCTGCAAAGGGTGCTCCTCGCACGTGCAATCGTGTCCGGTCCTGAAGTGCTTGTGCTTGACGAGCCTAACACTTATATAGACCGGCATTTCCAGACCCAGCTTTACACGATGCTGTCGCGTATCAACGAAAGCTGTGCTGTCGTCATTGTAAGTCACGATATCGACTCGGTGTTGAATAACTCGAAGCATGTCGCCATTGTCAACCGCTCGGTGCGCCTGTGCCCGGCTGCTGATGTGACGGAGGAGGATATAGCCGGGAGCATGCGCTGTTAGCCGTTGCCGCACCGCAACTCACTGAGCGTGATTCCTGCGTTGACAGCAGAGGCATGTGTGTCAACGGATGCATAAGAAAAGGCACGGACATTGTTCCGGAACCGTTGCCGGAAGACATTCGGAAGCCGTCCGCCGCTTTTGTATGTGCAGTTTTTTGTTTTTACGGGAGCCGTCAGCAGCGTCAGAACCGCGTTTCATGAACAGGCATCCGTACATGGCGCGAAGTAAAAAATCTTGACATTGTTTTTCTGCAAAATAGAAACGATGAGGCGGGCAACTCTGTGATGTCCGCACGTTTTCCCGCGTTCTTGTTCCGGCTTACCCCGCATACTATCCTGCAATTTACATCACAGTCTCCCCGTTCACGCCTTTTTTCAGCCGCGTTTTCCCATTTTCAGACACTTCCCAGAGCCTTCTCCGGTTACGGAAAAGCCCGTCTCATGTCCCCGTAAAGCCTCTTCCGTCTGCCCGAAAAGCCTTTCCTGCATTGCGGAAAAGCCCGTTCCGCGTGCGGATGAAGACAGACCGCGAACGCCAAAAGCGTAATGTTCTGATATCCAACACTTTCTGTTTTTGTGTCAAAAACTCCATATTCGCAGACAGACTGCGTCCCGCTGCGTTCCACGCGAATCTCAGCGACTTCACGTTGTTCCAATCCCCGTATTCCATCCACCCTTTCTCCCCCTCTCACCTTCCCACTCTCTCCCCATCCAACCTTCTCCCTTTCTCTCCCTCCCACCTTCCCACTTTCTCCCCCTCTCACCTTCCCATATATTTCATAATGGCATGCCGTGTTCATTAAATTATATTAATGCACATATATTAAAGTTTCTTTGTCATATAAAAATGTTATCTTTGCATTCATAATTCAAAATTTATGAGGGTATGCCGACAGGCATATCGTATCATGAATAGCTTCAAAGCCGTACAACTTGAAAGCATTTCATGTGTCCAGTCTCGTTTTTTCATGTGATTTAAAGAATGTATAACACATATCTAAATTATAAATGAAAAATTATAGGTTAGTGAACAATACGCTCGGATGGCTGACTTTTTTGATCGCAGCTTTTGTGTATTGTTCCACAATTGAGCCGACAGCCAGCTTCTGGGACTGTCCGGAATTTATCACTACAGGTTATAAATTAGAGGTCGGTCACCCGCCCGGAGCACCGTTTTTCATGCTGACTGCAAACCTGTTCTCGCAGTTTGCGAGCGACCCGTCACAGGTTGCGAGAATGGTGAACACGATGAGCGCGCTCCTGAGTGCCACGACCATACTGTTCCTTTTCTGGACTATAACGCATCTCACGCGCAAGCTCATACTTAAAGACTGGAGCCAGCTGACAACTGCAAAGCTTGTAGCCATTCAGGCATCAGGACTTGTCGGCGCGCTCATCTATACATTCAGCGACACTTTCTGGTTCTCCGCGGTGGAGGGCGAGGTGTACGCTTACTCTTCCGCTTTCACCGCTGTGGTGTTCTGGCTTATACTCAAGTGGGAAGACCATGCGGACGAACCGCACAGCGACCGCTGGCTTGTGCTCATAGCATACATGACAGGTCTCTCCATCGGTGTGCACCTTCTCAATCTGCTCTGCATACCCGCCATTGTGTTGGTTTACTGCTACCGCCGTTTCCCGGACATCGAACTCAAAGGCTCGCTTGTTGCGCTCGTCATCTCGTTTGTCATCGTTGCGGCTGTGCTTTACGGCGTTGTCCCGGGCATCGTGACTGTTGGCGGATGGTTCGAACTTCTTTTTGTCAATGTGCTCGGATGTCCGTTCAATACCGGAGAGATAATCTATATATTGCTGCTCGTGGCAACTGTCATCTGGGCAATATATGAGACGTATTCCGGAAGAAACCTCAGAAGGCAGAACATAGCGTTCGTCCTGTCCGTAGGCATGCTCGGCATACCTTTCTACGGGTACGGATGGTCGGCAGCAGTGATAGGGGCTGTGGTGCTTGCAGTGCTTTACTACGTGCTGGGACGTACGCGGAAAGTGGAGAAGAAACTCGTGCCTTATGTCACGGCGCGTGCCAAGAACACCGTATTGCTGTGTCTGCTGATGCTGATGATAGGCTATTCCAGCTATGCCGTGATAGTGATACGCTCTTCAGCCAACCCTCCGATGGACCAGAACTCTCCTGAGGACATCTTCACGCTGGGCAGCTATCTCAGCCGCGACCAGTATGGCGACAGTCCGCTGTTGTACGGTCAGGCATACACGTCAAAGTTCGAGTACGACATAAAGGGAGGCATGTGCGAAGTGCGTACGAAAGAGGGCGCGCCCATATGGCAGCGTAAGGAGAAGGTGGACAGTACGGAGAAGGACTCCTACTTCGTGGTGGCTCACAAGAACAAGCTCGTATATGCGCAGAACATGTTGTTCCCGCGTATGCACAGTTCGGACCATGCGGCGGCGTATGAGAGCTGGATGGGCGGCGTGGACGGTACGGAAGTGCCTTACGACATGTGCGGAGAACCGGTTACGGTGAAGATTCCGTCGCAGTGGGACAACATACGTTTCTTCCTTTCATACCAGTGCAACTTCATGTACTGGAGGTATTTCATGTGGAACTTCGCCGGCCGTCAGAACGACATACAGGGTAACGGCGAGCCTGAGCACGGCAACTGGATAACAGGCTTCCCGTTCATAGACAATCTGATGCTCGGCGACCAGAGCAAGCTGCCGGACGAGCTCCAGAACAACAAAGGACATAACGTGTTCTATTGCATGCCGCTCCTGCTTGGTCTGCTTGGTCTGTTCTGGCAGGCGTGGAGAGGACGTCGCGGAATACGGCAGTTCTGGGTTGTCTTCTTCCTTTTCTTCATGACAGGACTCGCGATAGTCATTTATCTTAACCAGACACCGCAGCAGCCCCGCGAGCGCGACTATGCATATGCGGGTTCTTTCTATGCGTTTGCCATCTGGTGTGGCATGGGTGTGGCTGCAATCATTGATTATCTGAAGAAGAAAATCAAAGGTCACGAACTCGTCATCGCCTCCGTCGCCGGTGTGGTGTGCCTGTTTGTCCCCGTGCAGATGGCAAGCCAGACTTGGGACGACCACGACCGCAGCGGACGGTATACATGCCGCGACTTCGGACAGAACTATCTGATGACGCTTCAGGACAAGGGCAATCCGATTATATTCACAAACGGTGACAACGACACCTTCCCTCTGTGGTATAATCAGGAGGTTGAGGGCGTGCGCACGGACACTCGTGTTTGCAACCTCAGCTACCTGCAGACTGACTGGTATATCGACCAGATGAAACGTCCGGCATACGATTCTCCTCCTGTTCCTATAACATGGCCGCGCATCGACTACTGCTCTGGAACGAACGAGCTTGTGGAGATTCATCCTTATGTAAAGCAGGACATAATGGAATACTACAAACAGAATCCGGAACAGGCAAAGGCGCAGTTCGGAGACGACCCGTTCGATGTGAAGAACATTATGAAATATTGGGTACGCTCGAAAGACAAGGACATGCGCATCATTCCTACCGATACGGTCTATGTGAAGATAGACAAGGAGGCTGTGAGGAAGAGCGGCATGCTCATGGCGGGCGACTCCATTCCCGACAAGATGGTCATATCGCTTGCAGGAAAGCGCGGACTCGGCAAGGAAAGCCTTATGATGCTGGAGATGATCGCGCAGTGTAACTGGACTCGTCCGTTATACATCGCGACGACAGTAGCGGAGAAATACTACATGAATCTCGGCGACAACTTTGTGCAGGAGGGTCTGGCTTACCGCATCACTCCGTTCACAACGAAGAATCCGGGCATGAAGAACATCGACACGGAGAAGATGTACAATAACCTCATGAACCGTTACAAGTGGGGCGGACTGGAGAAACCGGGACTCTATCTCGACGAGACCGTAATGCGTATGTGCTACACTCACCGCCACCTGTTTGCCATACTTGCCCTCGCGCTCGTGGAAGAGAACAAGAAGGAAAAGGCTGTTGAGGTGCTCGACAAGTGTCAGAAGGTGATACCCGACTATAATGTGCCCGTCACGTTTATGTCTGCCGGAGCTGATATGGCGCAGGCTTACGCGCTTGCCGGACAGAAAGCCAAGGCGGCGAAACTGCTTGACGCGGTGTGGAAGAATGCCGAACAGTATGCCGTATGGTATCTGTCGCTCAACGGCTCGCGCTTCACTCAGGCGCAGAACGACTTCCTGCGGCAGGTTGTAATGTTGAAGAGCACTGCCGAACAGACTGCTCTGGTAGACGCCAAACTTGCCGAAAAGCGCATGCAGAGGCTTAATGCTCTCTATGCGACATACATCAGCAAGGGTGGGGTGGAACTGAAATAAACCCTCCGGATTTATGATCATAGAACAGCCTGCACAGTGGTTACGCTGGTTATATCCGAGAGCTCTATGGAGAATGGACAGGAAGGAGAGAGCCGTCTATCTGACGTTCGACGACGGACCGATACCGGAATCCACTCCTTTCATTCTCAGAACTCTGGACGAGTATGGCGCGCGTGCCACGTTCTTCATGGTAGGCGACAACGTGAGGAAATATCCGGAGTTGTATGACAGCATTGTGGCTGCCGGCCATCAGGTTGGCAACCACACTTTCCATCACCTTGGCGGATTCAAGCATTTTGCCGCAACCTACATCAAGGACACCAATGCTGCCAACGAACTTATAAAAGCCCGGTACTTCAGACCGCCGCACGGGTGCATGAGCTATGCGCAATATCTGTGGCTCAGACGTAAATACCGGATTGTGATGTGGGACCTCGTCACGCGCGACTATTCAAAATGGATGACGGCGGATGATGTGGTTGAGAATGTCAGACGCTATGCGCGCAACGGTTCAATAATAACATTCCACGATTCGTTGAAGAGCATAGACAAACTGCATTTCGCACTGCCACAGGCACTACAGTGGCTGAAGGATCAGGGATATGAATTCAGAATATTCGAATGAGGCAAGGCTTTCTGGGCTTGCCTCATTCGTTTTTTATTTATGTGTATTGTTTTTTCGCTGCACTGTTACGGTGTTGTCGGTCTCTGTATGTCTGCGCATGGTAATTCTATTTCGCCAAAGTGCAGCATGGCGTTGAACAGTCTTATCTTCCTGTAGGTCCATATCTTTTCCACAGGAATGTCATGTTCTGTCAGTATTCCGTTGTCAAGCAGTTCGGCGCGGCGTGTTCCTTTCAGCAGCGGACGGGTAGGGGTGTGCCATTGTCTGCCGTCCCAAAGGGCTATGTTGGCAATGGATGTATCTGTAAGCAGTCCGTTGCGTACTATCAGAATGTCGTCCGCCTCTCCGCGTCTGGTGAAAAGTGAGTCCAGTGCGGAGCGGTCTGCGTATTTGTAGCTGTATTCCATTGAATCGCATTCCACTGGTTTTAAGGTCTTGACACTGCGTATGTGATACGGGAAATATTCTATGTTCTGAATGTCGGCACCGTAGGTCACACGACACCGTATGCGACCGTTGCCGCATCCGGTGTTGCGGATGTGCTCTCCCAGATTCAGTCGCGGCATCTGTCCGAAGAAATGTCTTCTTGTCGAGTCGACGCGCTGCTGGTGGCGCGGGAGGTTCAATATCTGCCCGTCTTCTATGCATATGGTTTCAATAAATCGGCACATATACTTTCTGTTTCATTTCTTCATATTCACTCCGTACATTGCTTTGGAATGTTATTCCGCCTCCGCTTTTGAAAATCATTCTGCCTTTGCCGTCCTGTTCGATAAAGCGTATCAGCACCGCGCTGTCAAGGTCGTCTCCGTCAAAATATCCCATGACTCCTGTGTAAAAACCTCTGTTGTAGTTTTCTGCCTGGTGTATTATGTCAACCGTTTTCTTCTTGGGCGCTCCGGATATTGAACCAGCCGGGAGCATCCGGAAGATGATGTCGCCGAGCAGTTGTCTGTAGTCTGACGCCAGCCGACCGCGTATTTCTGAGCTCATCTGCCACAAGGCGCCCCTGTTTGTAGTCAGTTTTTCCAAGTACATGAAGCGTGTCACGGTCACTTCTGTCGCTGATTGGCTGAGGTCGTTGCGTATCAAATCGGTGATTGTGGCGTGCTCCGCTCTTTCCTTGACATCGTTAATAAGCCTTTCACGGGCGTCTGGAATGCCGGCGTCAATTGTTCCTTTCATGGGATAGGAATATATTAATCCGTCGTGTATGCGGACAAACGTCTCAGGCGAGAATACCGTAAACCGGTCTTTCAACCATAATTTGTATCGTGCCTCCGCGAAGCTGAATATCTGTTCCAAAGACATGTTTGTCCTCACAGGCGTGGCGCAGGTAAGGTTAGTCAGAAAGGAGTTGCCTGCGAGGATGTTGCTTCGCACTTTGTCGAATGATTTTTTGTACGTGTCGAATGATTCGGGATAAGTTTCCCACTCAATCTTTCCCGGCATTTCGTCCGGCTTTTGTCTGCTGGTGTGGGAGTGTCCTGGGAAGACGAACTGTAGCTCGTTTGCAGGTAAATCATCGGTTTTTTCCACAAGACAACGTTCTGTTCCGAAGTCTGTAAGGAAGAAAAAGGGAGTCCTTTCTTTACCTAATGAGTTCATTCTCTTTATTGCCTGTTCCTTGTCGATGAATAATCTTTCTATGCTGTTCATTGTGTTGCATGTTTTTGTATTCCGTCTCTTGTCGGTCAGGATGTGTGTCTCTTATAGTCCGGATGTGTGTTTGTGTGTGTTGTTCGCATATGTTTTCCGGTATGGACAGTCCTTTCGTGTCCTGAGCATATATTATTGCGAGTTCTTCAAAATGTGACTTCGTTAATGTATAACATAAAGCCATTGTGTCGGATTATATTGAGACGGCATTACATTTTTTATTAATCAGTGCTACCGGTTGTGTGTGTTGGAGCAAAGGTAACTACTTTTTTGTTTTCACGCAAGTATCTTACGGGTAACCATGAAATGTGTATGATGTGGATATGGAACGTTGTTTCCTTATATGAAATTTCCGGTACAGGCAAAAGCTAACGGGCTGGCGCACTCTTATCAGGATTGTTACAAATCAGGCAAAAAGTCTTTGTCTGTTCTTCTTTCTTTCAGTAGTTCTGGTGGAACGGGTTATTTTCTTAGTCATGAGAGATGAATGTATGAATTTAAAATTATATATTTGCAAATATAATTATATGATAATGACACATGCGTAGTCTGTATTCCATGCACTGTTATCGTATAAGGCATGACATGGAAGGTGAGAATTCAATATGTGGTATTTACCTCGAAGATAAAGCGCAGCGGTCATTTCAGAATGTGAAACTATAAACCTCGTATGATATGGCAAATCTTTTAGATGAAGTAACCGGTCCGGTTAATGATAACGGACGGGATGTAAGGGTGATCGACCGTCAGTTGCCGGTTGAGATAGGATTCGGCTCAACGCTCTTTGAAATCGCATTGTGGACGGTAATACCATGCCTTGTATTATTGTATGTTTTCCTTTTTGGCGATACACTTGAAAATCCTTCGTTGTTCGCGGTGCTCGGTTGTGTCATCGGCATACTGCCGGGTGTGATATTCGTTTTTATGAAAATATCCGCACATAATTATTTCCAGCAGCTGGAACAGCGTATTCAGGCGGAGGCTTCGAACATTGACAACTATCTCGAACAACGCGTACAGATTCTGCAAAATGTAGTCGGACTTGTTGAAAAGGCAATCAGTCTGGACAAGGAAGTCATGACTACGGTGGCTGCGTTGCGTGGCGGAAAAGTGAATGGAACGAACCGGGAGGCGGTTAGCCGTCAGACGGATATGGTTTTCGGACGCCTGTTTCCGCAGGTGGAGGCTTATCCTGAGCTGAAGGCGCATAACGCAATAGCTGACGCAATGCAGCAGAACAGTTATCTTCAGCGTGAGATAACTGCGGCGCGTACCGTGTACAACAGCCGTGTCACACAGTGGAATAATGACATCTTCTGTTGGCCTACCAAAATGATAGTGGCAGCCCGTCAGGGTTACACAACGCGCATCCCGTTCACTGTCTCTGCCGATACACGCGAGAGAGCCAGAGATAAATTCTTCTAAAGATTACATATATGGATAATGACATATATGACCCTTTGGCAGAATACAAGAATGTGTTCCGCAACCGCTTCAGGCGTATTGCGATGCAGACATTTGACGAATTGGCGCAAGAGGCTGATGTGGATGTCGCGGCAAACCGTATTACTTGCAGTAAGATATATAACAGGAATGTAGACCTTTCATTCTTGAATTCAGACATAAATAGCTGGAAGGTCCGGAGTGTTGTGTTGATTATAGCGGCAGTGGTGGGCGTTTTGTGCTTTTTCGGTTTATATGATGAGCTTGACAAACTTTGCAAAGGACTGATTGTTCTGGCAACGATTGTGGATGTGGCGTTCCTTTTTACTAAGGTTTATCCAAAGCTGAGGAATCTGAAAACAGAAAGAGAAAGCCTTTGTGGGGAAATAGACGTATTCACAAATGAGGCGTGGAAGCAGATGGAACCGCTTAACCGTTTGTACGACTGGGATATGATGACGCGCATAATGAGCAAAACCATTCCTCAGTTAGAGTTTGACCCGTATTTCACGGCACAACGTCTTGCAGATATGAGGGAGGTGTATGATTGGAACGATTCGTTCAATGCGGAGCGTTCAGTGATATATTGTCATTCCGGTCTAATCAATGGTAATCCGTTTGTTCTGTGCAGGACGAGAATGATGAAGATGGGTACCAAAACATATAAAGGTTCTAAGACAATACACTGGACAACACGTGAGCGCGATTCAGACGGTAAATATCGTACTGTAAGACATTCTGAGACTCTTACCGCTACCGTAACTGCTCCATATCCGGAATATTACGAGAGAACACGTCTTTTCTACTGTAATACGGCTGCTCCTAACTTGATATTCCACAGAAGACATAGTGGATTGGCAGGAAAGGAAGACTCTTTGTCCTTTAAAATGAGAAGAGCCTTGCTTCGCAATAAAGCCCGCAGGCTAAGTAATGCAGACTATGCGATGATGACAAATGAAGAGTTTGAAGTCGCTTTTGACACCAGCGACCGCAACAATAACCAGCAGTTTGCTCTTTTGTTTACTCCTCTCGCTCAGGAAAACATGCTTAGACTGCTTAAAGACGATGTTTTCGGATACGGTGATGATTTCGATTTCGATAAGCAGGAAATGATTAATACCATCACCCCGGAGCATATTCAGGAACTTGAACTGGACATGGATCCTGAACAATTTCGCACTTATGAATTTGAAAAAGCGAAAAGACTCTTTTGCTCTATCAGTGAGAAATACTTCCGGGCAATATATTTCAGTATTGCTCCGCTGCTTTGTGTGCCGATGTATCAGCAGATACGTCCCAGACAGGAGATTTACGGACGTGACACGGAACGGCACAGTTCGTTCTGGGAACATGAGGCATTAGCCAATTATTGGGGACAGGAACATTTCGCTCATCCAAGATGTGTGACAGACTGTATTCTTAAAACGGAACGGGGGCACACCGTCAATGACAGCTCCACTTTGACTGTTCACGCATACGGGTACTGCTCTATAGAACGGGTGACATATGTAAAACGTTATGGCGGAGACGGACGTTACCATAATGTTCCGGTGTATTGGGATGAGTATCTTCCGGTTGAAGGATTGGGGAAAATATATATAAAGGAAGATAATGACATTGAGATTGACGGCATTACTCATAAGGAACGTGCTGCTCATATAGACAATGTGTTGGCAGAATCGGGTTTAAAGCTGTATAGAAGACACATCGCATCGAAACTGTGAAACAGTACTCATGTATGCGGCTGTCGCACAAATCAAATTATGAGATTGTCATAGTCTGAACCTGTGTTTCTTGCGTGCCTTCTGCGGTATTGCCTCTCCGGGGAAGCCTTGTATGCCTGACCCTCCGCGAGCCTTGCTGCGGTATTGTGCCCATCGGTTTCTTATGCTCTCCACATAACCTGCCGTTTCCTGTCCGCGCATGTATCCGTATTTCACCACAGGGTCGTTGTAATATTCCGGATAGCTCAGTTTCAGGACGAACTCCGACACGTCTCTCCATGAGTGAGGGTTTCTTCCGTGTTTTTTTGTCAATGCCATTGCGTCACGGATATGGAAGAAACCGCCATTGTAACTTGCCAGAATGAATGAGCAACGTTCGTTCCGGTCTCTTATGTCAAGAAACTTTCCGTTAAGTGTCTTGATGTAGCGTGCTGCTGCGGCAATGTTTTCTTCAGGGTCAAATATATTCGCCCTTGACAGACCAATCATGTCTGCGGTTGCCGGCATTATCTGCATCAGACCACATGCGCCTGCCCACGAGCGCGCATTCGGGTCGAATGTTGATTCCTGATAGCACTGTGCGGCGAGCAGCCTCCAGTCCCATCGTGTCAGCGGGGCGTATTTTTGGAACAGGTGGTCGTATTCTGATATTATGCCAGCCGAGGCGTTCAGCATTGGAGAATATGTGTGTCGGCGTATGCTTTGGGGCGAATACATGAATGCCTCCTCCTTCTTTATCTGTGCGAGCAGTTGCGGTCTGTACCACCGGTTCAATGAGTCAGACAGTTCCTTGTTGCCCTCACTTACCGCCCACGAAGTGCTGTCAGTCCCGTATCCGCAATAGTTCAGCCCTTTTGTTTTACGTGATATCTGATACACAATGATGTCTCCTTCGCCTTCTTCAAGCCTTTCCAGCATTTCGGCAGTGTCTCGGCAAAGCTCCACACGCAGGGATACACCAATGTCGTGTGCGAATTTCTCGCACAGCAGATATTGTGTTCCCATACCTCGTCCGCGATAGTCAAAATACGTGTCAGGACCGCTCATTGTCAGCATTATCATTTCACCGTTGCTCTGAAGGTCGCTTATCGTGAAATGATTCTCAAAGTCTGCGCTGTCTTCATCTGCCGTGCTGCCCCATGGAGTGACCTCTATGGATTTCTTATTGTCGCTGCAGCTCAAAGCCAGCAATACCGAAAATAATATGTATAAAAATTTCAATTGCATGTAAATGGTGCACAAATGTACTACATTTCTTGCGTAATTCCTTGAAAAACGGTATTTTTGTCATTATCTTTTTAATATATTTGATATTATGTTACGAATTGCCGTGCAATCAAAGGGTCGTCTCTTCGACGACACCATGAATCTGCTTGCAGAAGCTGACATCAAGGTCCGCACAAGCAAGCGCACATTGTTAGTACAGTCTGTGAATTTCCCGATAGAGGTGCTGTATCTGCGAGACGACGACATTCCACAGAGTGTTGCAAGCGGTGTTGCCGATGTCGGCATAGTGGGAGAGAACGAGTTTTTAGAAAGGGAAGAGAATGCTCAGATCATATCCAGACTTGGATTCAGCAAGTGCCGGTTGTCTCTTGCCATCCCGAAAGAATACAAATATACAGGTCTTGAGTGGTTCAACGGCAGACGGATTGCAACGTCTTATCCGAACATTCTGGATAAATTCCTTAAGAAGAACGGCATAACGGCAGAGATACACGTCATAACCGGAAGTGTGGAGATATGCCCCGGCATAGGGCTTGCCGACGGAATCTTTGACATTGTAAGCTCAGGCAGCACGCTTATAAGCAACAATCTCAGAGAGGTGGAGGTTGTGATGGAGAGTGAGGCTCTGCTGATAGGAAACTGGAATATGGACGATGACAAGCATGCCATACTCAATGAGATGCTGTTCCGTATTGAGGCTGTGCGCTCGGCAACAGACAAGAAATATGTCATGATGAACGCTCCTAAAGATAGAGTCAGCGACATAACAGCCGTATTGCCGGGAATAAAAAGTCCTACAATAATACCGCTTGCCGACGAGAACTGGTGCTCCATACATACAGTGCTTGACGAAAAACGTTTCTGGGAAATTATCGGACGGCTTAAAGAACTCGGTGCTCAGGGAATACTTGTGACACCAATTGAGAAGATGATTCTGTTATGAGAATAGTGAGATATCCCGAACGTGAGGTCTGGAAAAAGATACTTGAAAGACCTCATACAGACATTTCCGCGTTGAATGGCGTTGTGGACGACATTCTGGAAGATGTGCGTAATAACGGTGATGAGGCTGTACGCAGGTGCGAGCTGCGCTTTGACGGAGTGTCATTGCAATCTTTTGCTGTGACCGAAGGTGAGATTGAGAATGCCGTCAGAAGTGTTGATGCCGAGCTGAAAGAGGCTATAGAACTCGCTCATTCCAATATCGAGAGATTCCATATGGCGCAGCGCACGACAGAGCATAAGGTGGAGACGATGCCTGGAGTGAGTTGCTGGCAGAAGAGTGTAGCCATACAAAAGGTGGGACTATATGTTCCCGGTGGGACGGCTCCTCTTTTTTCCACCGTTCTGATGCTCGCCACACCGGCAAGGATTGCCGGATGTGATGACATCGTTCTGTGTACTCCGCCTGACAAAAACGGCAATGTCAACCCCGCCATTCTTGTGGCGGCAAAGACTGCCGGAGTGGATAAGATATATAAGATAGGTGGAGTCCAGGCTATCGGAGCGATGGCATACGGTACTGAAACTGTGCCGAAGGTATATAAGATATTCGGTCCGGGAAACCGTTATGTAATGGCAGCGAAGCAGCGGGTGAGCCTCGACGGTGTGGCGATAGACATGCCTGCGGGTCCTTCGGAGGTATGTGTTGTAGCCGACGAGACAAGCAACGTGGAGTTTGTAGCAGCCGATTTGCTGTCGCAGGCAGAACACGGCACAGACTCGCAGGTGCTGCTCATAAGTACGTCGGAGTCTGTGGCAGTTCGGGTAAGTGAGGAAATCGACCGGCAGCTTGCTGTCTTGCCGCGTCGCGACATTGCCGCCCGTTCGCTCGAAAACAGTCTTTGCATAATAGCACACGACGGCAGTGAGGCTATGGAGATAAGCAACGCCTATGCTCCCGAACATCTTGTCATTGCCACGGGAGACTATGACGTGCTTGCCGATAAAGTGGTCAACGCCGGAAGTGTTTTCCTTGGTAAATACGCATGCGAGAGTGCCGGAGACTATGCGAGCGGCACCAACCATACATTGCCTACCCATGGTTATGCCATGGCTTACAACGGAGTGAACCTTGACAGTTACATACGCAAGATAACATTCCAGCACATCACGCCTGAAGGAGTTATGTCTATAGGACGTGCCGTGGAGGTAATGGCAGAAAATGAACAGCTTGAGGCGCATAAGAACGCAATGACTGTGCGCTTGAGAAATATTGGAAGAAAATGAGAAAATTAGAAGAACTGTTACGAGACAATATCCTCAGACTGTCGCCATACAGTTGTGCCAGAAACGAATATAGCGGACATTCGGCTACCGTGTTGCTCGATGCCAACGAGAATCCGTACAACAATCCGTACAACCGTTACCCCGATCCGCTGCAGCAGGAACTGAAAAACGTGATGGCGAAGCTGAAGGGTGTGTCGCCGGAACAGATATGTTTCGGCAATGGAAGCGACGAGATTATTGACTTGTTGTTCCGTTGCTTCTGCCGTCCGGGCGTAGACAATGTGGTAGCAATAGAACCTACCTACGGCATGTACAGGGTGTGTGCCGACATCAATGATGTGGAGTATCGCCCGGTGAGACTCGACGATAATTTCCAGCTTGACGCAGACAGACTGCTCAATGCGTGCGACGCGAACACAAAGCTGATATGGATATGCTCACCCAACAATCCTACCGGAAACCTGATTGACAGCGGAATGATAGAGAAGGTGGTCAGTGCGTTCGACGGAATCGTGGTTATCGATGAGGCGTACACGGATTTCTCACGGTCGGTGCCTTTCAGACTCAAGCTTGCAAAGTTTCCCAATATCGTCGTTCTAAACACCATGAGCAAGGCTTGGGGTTGCGCCGGAATACGGCTCGGAATGGCTTTCGCGCAGAAGGAAATAATAGATATATTTAATAAGGTGAAATATCCTTATAACATAAATGTGCTTACCCAGAGGTATGCCATGGATGCTCTGAAGGACTCGTTCAGGGTGGAGAAGTGGATAAATACCATTGTGGAGGAGCGCGGCAGGATGGTTGCCGCTTTCCGGGCGTTGCCTGTATGCCGGAAGATATATCCCACAGACGCAAACTTCTTCCTTGCTAAGATGGATGACGCACAGGCAATATACGACTATCTTGTGAGGAAAGGGATTATCGTCCGCAACCGTACCAATGTATGCATGTGCGAGAACTGTCTGCGCGTTACGATAGGGACAAAAAGCGAAAACAACGAGCTGCTTGCCGCATTGAGGCAATATTGACGTTGTATAGAAACAAGCAAGATGTATGATTTCATCCTTGTTCCGTTCTTATGTCATCATATTGGCATTATGCTTTTTCCGATACGTGACCGTATGCAATATGTGAAAACGTTAAGTGAATGACGGAGGCAGTAAGAAACACGGATGAAGCCTGTTGACATATTCGGGATAATGAACAGCCGGCACAGAGCGATTGTCCGGTCTTTATTCCGGATGCTGTCAGTAGATAAAGAAATCCCGGCATACCTTTATGGATGTGCCGGGATTAACATATAGATTTGCTTTACAGTACTTAATTATTCAGCTTTCTCTGCGTTGTCCTCTGTCTTTTCGGCGGTTTCTGCCACGGGAGCGGCTTCTTCCTCCTTGTTCTCAACAGGAGCATTCTCTGCGACAACCTTTACAGGCACCTTAACCTCAACCTCCTTGTGGAAGTGGACTACAGCCTCATAGTCGCCTACGCTCTTTATGTCGCGCATTGTTATAATCTTGCGGTCAATGTCGAAGCCCAGTTTCTTCAGTTCATCGGCAACGATGTTGGTGTTTACAGAACCGTAGGTCACACCGGTTGCGCTGACCTTGGCAGCGATGACAAGCGATACATTGTTGAGTGCCTCAGCCTTCTTCTCAGCCTCTGCCTTTATTGCAGCAAGTTTGTGAGCCTGCTGTTTCAGGTTCTCGGCAAGCACTTTCTTTGCAGACTCAGATGCGATAACAGCCTTTCCTGTCGGGATGAGGTAGTTGCGTCCGTATCCGCTTTTTACGTTTACAATATCATTCTTGTAGCCTAAGCCTATTATATCTTCTTTCAGTATTATTTCCATATTGTCGTTCCTCCTTTTTTATTTCATCAAATCGGTTACATATGGAAGCAAGGCTATCTGGCGTGCGCGCTTGATTGCCTGTGCCACGCGACGCTGATATTTCAGTGAAGTACCGGTAATGCGACGCGGAAGGATTTTGCCCTGCTCGTTCAAGAACTTCTTGAGGAACTCGGGATCCTTATAGTCGATATACTTGATACCGCTTTTCTTGAAACGGCAATACTTTTTCTTTCTTGTGTCCACTGAGGGTGGAGTCAAATAACGTATTTCTGATTCTACTGCTGCCATAAATTAAGCCTCCTCTTTTTTAGCGTATTTGTTACGTCTCTTCTCAGCGTACTGCGCAGCGTACTTGTCGAGTTTGACTGTTATGAAACGGATTACTTTCTCGTCGCGGCGGAAGCCGGTCTCAAGAGTCTTAACGATAGTCGGCTCTGCCTTGAACTCAAGCAGGCAGTAAAAACCCGTTGATTTCTTCTGGATAGCATAAGCCATTTTTTTCAATCCCCAGGTTTCCTCATTCAGAATTTCCGCACCGTTCTCGGTGAGAAGATTCTTGAATTTAGCAACCGCTTCCTTCATCTGGTCATCAGACAAAACGGGAGTCAAAATGAAAACGGTTTCGTATTGATTCATATTAAAAAATAAATTGTTAAATGATTTGATTTTGCAAAATGCGGTGCAAAGGTACTCATTTTACACGATAGAAACAAAGGTGGTTGTGTCTTATTTGTGTATTTAACAATTTTTAGATTTATATTGCGACAGCGATATGCCTATCTTTAATATTTTTGCATAAGATAAGCTTCGGTTAGGCAGTATCAAGTCTGGTAAAACTGCGTTTTCCCGCCTTGCTGTTGCTCTCGCCTTGCATTATCTTTGCAGCGTATAATTTAAGTGTGATGAAACGTTTCTTCAAAGATAACCTTGGAATACTGCTTGTCTGTACAGGAGTACTGACAATATTCATCTTGTATGTTCTCGGTAGGACGGGCTCTAATGTGGTCAACATTCTTGCGTCTGTGCTTATTCTGACCGGAATCGTCTTGTATGTGCGCAGGATGAAGAAGAGCGGCGAGTATTAGTCGTGCGTCAGGCGTGCTGTGGCTTACGAGTATGGCGGCGGACTCATGCCGGTGTGCTGCGGCGTGCCGGTGGAGATGTGCGTAGGATGGTACAGGAGAGCGGCTCACCCGTCCGTGTGCCATAGGTGAGACATGATTGCGTGATGTAGGAATGGCTTGTAAGCTGTTCCTGCGTATTCTTACGGGCATCGTTTTTTATCTTTCAAGCTGCGCGTTCTGCTTACCTTTACTGCATATTCATTCTTTTTCGCGGTAAATTATTTTGACAACACAAATCTGCAAAACAGGAACAGACTGCGTGTCGGAGACTTGTGGCGTTTCATCGGAAACTCGTTTTAATGTGCATATTTCTGATTCTGTATCACATTGTAGAGCCTGCTGAAAGCCGGAACGGGCTTTTCCGTGGGTCGGAACATACTTTCCCGGTGTCTGACACATGCTTTGTCTGCTTGCGAAAAAGCCCCTTTCAGGGCGTGAAACAGGCTTTCCCGCATGACATTTCAGCGTGTGTTGTTGCGCGGAATTGTGCAAGACGCTGTCTTATAGATATTTATGTCCTTCTCCAAAAACTCGCGTATTTGCCTTCGTATGGGCTTTTGTCCGCAAATATCCGCTCTATTTTGCATTGCGATGAATATTCATACAGTCCGCGATACGGATTTCCGTATAATTATTCAGTTATGTACCCAGGTTTTCTTTGCGTTATTATGACTTGCCTGCATCGGGAATCTTGGTCCGGAATACTTATGAAGTATAATAACGTTTCAAGTAAAAAAAGAGACTCCCCGTGACGGGAAGCCTCATGGTTATGTCTGTTTCAGACACTTGTAATTATTCGCCCTTTATTGCGGCAACGCCCGGAAGAACCTTTCCTTCTATTGCCTCGAGCATTGCGCCGCCTCCGGTTGAAACGTAGCTCACCTGGTCTGCCAGACCGAACTTGTTGACAGCAGCTACAGAGTCGCCGCCGCCCACGAGCGAATAAGCACCGTTTTCCTTTGTTGCCTGTGCCACATATTTGGCTATCTCGCCTGTTCCGTGTGCGAAGTTCTCAAACTCGAACACGCCTACAGGACCGTTCCAGAGGATGGTCTTTGATTCGAGGATAATCTTCTTCCATATGGCGAGGCTCTCTTCAGAAGCGTCCATACCTTCCCATCCGTCAGGAATGTTGTATATGTCGACAACCTTGCGCTCTGCGTCGTTGGAGAACTCATTGGCAGCAACAGTTGCTACAGAGAGGCTGAGGTTCACGCCCTTCTTCTTGGCTTCCTCCATAACGTTGAGAGCTTCCGGCATGAGGTCGTCCTCATGGAGCGACTCTCCGATCTTTCCGCCCTGCGCCTTGATGAATGTGTAGCCCATACCACCGCCGATGATGAGGTTGTCCACCTTGTCGAGAAGGTTCTTTATGACACCGAGCTTGGAGCTTACCTTAGAGCCACCGATGATGGCTGTGAACGGATGCTGTGCGTTTTTCAGCACGTTGTCGATGGCTGTCACTTCCTTCTCCATCAGATAACCCAGCATCTTGGAGTCTGCGTCGAAGTAGTCGGCTATCACGGCTGTTGACGCATGTTTGCGGTGAGCTGTTCCGAAAGCGTCGTTTACGTAAACGTCAGCATATGATGCCAGTTTCTTGGCGAAGTCTTTCTGACGCTTCTTCATCTCGTCCTTTGCGGCAGCGTAAGCCGGGTCAGCCTTGTCGATGCCTACAGGCTTGCCTTCCTCTTCAGGATAGAAGCGGAGGTTCTCGAGCAGGAGAGCCTCTCCGGGCTTCAGAGCCTGTGCAGCCTCGTCGGCGTTGCCGCAGTCAGGAGCGAACTTAACCTCCACTCCGAGTGCCTTTGACACGTCTTCCTTTATCTGTCCGAGAGACATCTTGGGGTTCACTTTGCCTTTGGGCTTGCCCATGTGGCTCATCATGATGAGTGCACCGCCGTCAGCAAGCACTTTCTTGAGTGTGGGAAGCGCGCCGCGTATGCGTGTGTCGTCTGTTACTTTTCCGTTCTCATCCAATGGAACATTGAAGTCCACGCGAACGATTGCCTTCTTGCCGGCAAAATTGAATTGGTCGATTTTCATTTATCTTGAATATTTAAGTTGGATATTATTTTCTCTGCACGCAAAATTAATAATAAAAGTTGAAATCGCAAATGGCAGAATCCGAAATTTATATGTATTTAACCGCTTTGTGTACGTCTTCCGCCTTGGGTTGCCGCTACATGCTTTCGTATTCGGTCCTGTCGTCTATTCCAGCCAGTGCCATAGCCTCTTTCCTTTCTATGCACGTGCCGCATTTCCCGCAGTGTCTCTCGCCGCCTTTATAGCAGCTCCACGTCTCTGAATAGTCTATTCCGAGGCGTTTCCCTATCTTCGCTATGTCGGCTTTTGTGATGTTTGTGTACGGTGCGTCTATTCTCACGTCCTCGTAAGTGCCGTTTGCTATCGCCCTGTCCATTGCCCCGATGAATTCCGGACGGCAGTCGGGGTATATCGTATGGTCGCCGCCGTGATTGGCGATGAGTATTTTTTTCAGTCCGTTGCTTTCGGCTATGCCTGCCGCGACAGACAGCATTATGCCGTTGCGGAACGGCACCACGGTCGACTTCATGTTTTCGTCGGCATAGTGTCCTTCCGGTATTTCGTCACCGCCTTCGAGCAGGCTGCTTGTGAAATACTTTTGCATGAAGTCCAGCTTTATCACAATGTGTCTGATGCCGAGCCGTCCGCAGTGCACTTTTGCCCATGCTATCTCCCTGGCGTTGTGCTTGCTGCCGTAGTCGAACGTCACGGCAAGCGCTATTTCCTCCTTTTTGTCATAAAGCAGCGTTATGCTGTCCATACCGCCGCTGACAACTATTACAGAATCTTTCATGATGTTATCCGAATAATATTCTTAATGCCTCTTCAACCTTTCTTACCGGATGAAGATTGATGTTGTATTTCGATTTGTCTATCCTTTGCATGTTGTAGCGCGGGATGACGATGTCTGTGAACCCCAGTTTCTCGGCTTCGGCAAGCCGCTGTTCCATACGGTTAACCGGGCGCACCTCACCGCTCAGTCCCACTTCGCCTGCCATGCACCAGCCCTGTTCTATGGCTGTGTCCACGTTGCTCGACAACACCGCTGCTATGACGCTCAGGTCCATGGCAAGGTCGGTGACCCTTATTCCGCCGGCGATGTTGATGAACACATCCTTCTGCATCAGCTTGAAGCCGACCCGTTTCTCCAGGACTGCGAGCAGCATGTTGAGCCTTCGCTGGTCGAATCCGGTAGCGGCTCGCTGCGGGGTGCCGTATGCAGCCGACGACACGAGTGCCTGCGTCTCTACGAGGAAAGGTCTTGCGCCCTCGATGGCAGAGCTTATCGCCACGCCCGAAAGTCCTGACAGGTCCTGCGCGAGAAGCATCTCGGATGGATTGTTCACCTGTCGCAGTCCGTCCTGCCGCATTTCGTATATCCCAAGTTCAGACGTGCTTCCGAAGCGGTTTTTTATGGATCGCAGTATGCGGTACATGTAGTGCTGGTCGCCCTCAAACTGTATTACGGTGTCGACGATATGCTCCAGTATTTTAGGTCCGGCGAGTGTCCCTTCCTTGTTTATGTGTCCTATAAGTATTATAGGTATGCCGCTGCTTTTTGATATGCGGAGAAGGGTAGCCGCACATTCTCTCACCTGCGACACGCTTCCCGGTCCGCTGTCTACGGTGTCGGTGTGTATTGTCTGTATGGAGTCGATGATTATTATCTCAGGTCTGACGTTCTGTATGTGGTCTGTTATCTTGTCGAGCGACGTCTCACACAGTATTATCACATTGTCGTCCTTACCGTCGCCATGGTTCCCCGTGCTTTCCAGACGCCGCGCACGCATCTTCAGCTGGTGCGCGCTTTCCTCTCCGCTCACGTACAATATCTTGTATTCAGGCAGATTGAGAATCGTCTGTAGCGTGAGCGTGCTCTTGCCTATGCCCGGCTCTCCTCCAAGCAGAATGAGACTCCCCGGCACCAGTCCTCCTCCGAGGACTCTGTTGAGCTCCTTGTCGTTAAGGTCTATCCTCGGATAGTCCTCGTATGGAATGTCTTTAAGCCTTATGGGCTTTATCTCCGCCGCCTGTCTGCCGTTGCCGCCGAATCTTTCCGGTGAGATGATGGAGGATGCGGCAGTGCTTGCCGCCACTTTTATCTCTTTGAAGGTGTTCCATTCTCCGCAACTGGGACATTTGCCTATCCACTTTGTAGACTCCTGTCCGCAGTTGCTGCATACGTAAGCAACCTTGTCTTTTGCCATAGTATTCAATTTCCTACAAAAGTATAAATTATTTTCATTGTTACAAAATTTATTGTTATTTTTGCCGTATGAACAGGAACATTCTTATTATCCCGGCAGTGCTCATTGCCTCCGTTTTTTTCTCATGCGGACGTTCGGCAGAGGAGGTGCGGCGCATATCGCGTGAAGAACGGATGAAACAGGCAAAAGAGGAGAGGATGGCATTGAAGATTGCTGTTATGCCGACACTCGACTGTCTGCCTGCCTTTGTTGCCAGAGACTGCAATCTATATGACACGGCAGCCGTAGACATAAGGCTCAGGAAGTTCACCGCACAGATGGATTGCGACACGGCTCTCATCGGAAGAAGTGTCGAAGGGGCTTTCTCAGACTTTGTACGCACGGAACGCATGAAGAGCCACGACGGACTGCAGCTCGATTACCTGTCGTCCACAAACGCTTACTGGAATCTTGTGACAAGCCGTAAGGCACGTGTAAGGAAAATCAGCCAGCTCGACGACAAGATGATAGGCATGACGAGATATTCGGCTACCGACCTGCTCACGACAAAGTTCACGGAAGGCATAAGGCTGAAGTCGCAGGTGTTCCGCATACAGATAAACGATGTGAACGTGCGTCTGGCAATGCTTCTCAACAATGAGATAGACGCTGTGTGGCTGCCCGAACCGCAGGCTACGGAGGCACGGATGAAGGGCGGTAATGTGATAGCGGACAGCCGTGATAAGAAAAAGGTGCTCGGCGTGTTGGCATTCCGTGCTGAGGTGATGAAAGACTCACACCGCCGTAAACAGTTCTCCGTATTCGGGAAAGCATACAACATGGCGTGTGATTCTCTGAACAAGAACGGACTTCAGCACTATTCGGAGGTGCTGAAAAAGCATTATGGTATAGACGACAAGGTGATAAAGGCATTGCCGAAGATAAAATACACACATATGAAAAAGCCGTCTAAGGCAGAGACAGACAATATTGTCTTATAACATTTCCGGAGTAATGCCGGTAAGAAGCTTTAAAGAAGTATGCAGAAAAACATTATACATTCGATATTGTACAGACAGGATTTGGGTAGGGCGTTGCGCGGAATGCGTGAAGAAATCAGCGGCGACAGCATTTATTCTTCTCTTGAAGGCGAGTTTGAGGCTATAGAGAAAGACTATCAGCTGATGCGTGACTATATGCTTCGCGGATATAAGGATCCGCAGATAGAGTCTGTGTACAGGAACCTGTTGAGACGCGCATGCCGGCTGTATGGTTCCATGTGTCTTGCGGAAATGGTAAAGAGACGCCCTTCTTATATCTCTGCCGGAATCAGTTCGGGTGGTCTTTCACTACAGTCTGACGACGTGCGCGACGGGCTTGAGAGGTTTGTGCAGGACGTGGCGATGGCGTCTCTCGGCGTCGCAGGCATGCAGGAGGCTTCTCCTGACGACATTTATGCGCGCCACCAGCAGTACATGTCGCGCCTCTTCGATGCGGTGCTGGTGTCCGGACAGTGGAGCGACAACGGTGCGGAGGCTGTAAAGAGGCTGTTGACATCACCTACAGTAGACTCCAATGACGTGACGCTTCTCCTGAGTGCGGTTATGCTGTCGGCAATGAATGTGTTCGATCTGAACAAATGGCTTGTGATGGTGGATGTGTATGAAAACGCTTCGGATGAGAGGATAAGACAGCGCGCGCTGACAGGATGGGTCTTTGCCATGCCTTCAGACGACATGTCTCTGTTTCCGGAAGTGGAGCAGACGCTTGTCCGCCTTACAGGAAATGAAAGCGTATGCCGCGAGATTCTCGAGATGCAGATGCAGGTGATATACTGCAACAATGCTGACGCCGACAACATAAAGATACAGAATGACATCATTCCCAGTCTGATGAAGAACAACCGGTTTGAGATGACCGGTTCCGGTATAATAGAGAAGGATGACGACAGGATGCAGGATATACTTGACCCGGGTGCGGCAGACCGCAATATGGAAGAGTTGGAACGGTCGCTCAACAAGATGATGGAAATGCAGAAGTCCGGGTCGGACGTATACTTCGGAGGCTTCTCGCAGATGAAGCGTTTCCCGTTCTTCAACCAGATGAGCAACTGGTTCTGCCCGTTCTATATTGAGCATCCCCAGATAAGAAGCCTTAGCGAGAAGATGGGAAACAACAAGTTCATACAGAGGCTTTTCAACGATAGTCCGTTCTGCGACTCGGACAAATACTCTTTCGTTCTTGCCTTGTCGTCTGTAATAGGACGCATGCCTGAAAACATAAAGGAAATGTTGAACAGCGGAGAAGTGCTCGGACTGCCGGCAGGGATGGATTTCGACGAGTCTGATCCGGCTTACATACGCAGGATGTATCTGCAGGATCTTTACCGTTTCTTCCGTCTCAACCAGTACAAGAACGACTTTACGAATCCGTTCACTGGCAGAGGCAGGCAGACTGGAGGACTGTTCTTCGCCAATCGGCTTTTGTCCGGTGTGTTGCCGGAAACGTGTGTTGTGGAGCTCGAGAAGTTCCTTTACAAACACAAGAGGTATGACATGATATTGTCACTCGCCCATGTCTATGCCATAACAGATTCGGAGGAGCATCTTATTATGGCGGCAATGTCGCATTTACGGCTTGGACACAGCAGTGAGGCAGAGACCATATTCAGGCAGGTTATGGACATTGATGCCGGCAACGCGCAGGCTATAAAGGGTATGGCACAGATTGCATTCGCATCGCGCAGGTATTCAGAGGCGGAGACATATTACGGAAAGCTTTCAGAGCTTTATCCGGAAAACAAAAACTATATTCTGAACAAGGCAGTGTCGCAACTGTGCGACGGTAAGCCGGAGGAGGGTATGGCTGTCATATTCAGACTTGACTACGAATATCCGGAAGACAACAACGTAAGAAGGGCTCTGGCATGGGGACAGCTTCTGAAAGGTGAAGCGCGGAAGGCAAGTGACATTTACGATGCCCTCATATCGGACGGAAGATGTATCAGGGCTGACTTTCTCAATTCAGCGTATACCAGATGGTTCGTTGGAAACATGGGCGCGGCGGTGGACAGGCTGCGAGAGTATGTATCATACAATGGCGACAATATGGGATATGAAGAGCTTGAGACGGCTCTTGCCGAGGACAGGAGTGTTCTTGAGGCTTATGGTATCACTGGTCCTGAAATGAAGATAATGACAGACTTGGTGTTCGGTTCTTGATGGCGGCACAATGTCGTATGGTTGCCGCAGCTCTATGTATGGCGGGACACGTCCGTAGGCATTGGTTCCACGTGGGTGTCCCGCTGCCATTTATGAACTGTTTGTCGTGACAGCAGTCTGACGCTTGTCGCTCTCAGTGAATGTCCTTCACTTCCTGCGGCATGCTGTCAAGATGCGCTTTCCATCGGCCGTCTCTCTTTCTCATGACAATAGTGTAAAGGGCTGATTCCTTTATTTTTGAAGGCACACCTATGCTGTCCATCATAAGAAAATTCTTCACTTTCATTGTCACTACTGCCGTTGTGTCGTCAGGCATGATGACATCCGTGCTCTCGCATGTGGCGTCGTCTTTTTGCGAGTTTAGTATGTCAATGTCCTCCTGCGATATGTTCGAGGCAGCGTAGCTCAGCCATTTCGCCGACTCTGGCGTGCACAGCTTCATGGCATCCTTATATAAACAATTGAAGAAATACTCGGCAAAGCGGCACGCTCCGTTTTCTATTTTCTCCTCTTCATTATCTTCCTTGCATGATGTTACTGTAAATGCCGTAAGCAATATGAGTGTTACGGCGGATGCCGCAATGATTCTGTCAAGAGTGAGTTTCGTTGTTTTCATGAAATGGCATATTTTGTATTGATTCTGCAAATTTAACCAAATACTTTTGCTTATTCATATTTTTTTAATACTTTTGTGTGAAAACAGTGCAAGTGAGTGCCGTGAGAGCTTCTCTCAAATTGCCGGACGCAGCCTGTCTTTAAATAAGATAGCACTGGCAGGAGCATTAAGAGCGTGTTCTTAGATTGTCCGGTGCAGCCTGTTTATAAAATCAATAAGGGTTCTGATGTTTAAATTCATATCTTTTGGTAGCGGTAGCAGCGGCAATTGCTATTGTCTTTTTACGGAAACGGACGGGTTGATGATTGATGCCGGTTTGGGCATACGCACAATAAAAAAGTATTTCTACGAATACGGATTCTCGTTCCATATGTTGCATAATATTATTGTTACGCACGACCACGCCGACCACATCAAGTCGGTGGGAACGCTCAGTACAACACATGGTTTGCCTGTCTATGCCACCGCCGCCGTGCATCAGGGAATAATGCGAAACTATTGTGTCAGAAACAAGATACCGGAGAACAACAAGCGGATTATTGAGAAGAACGTGCCGTTTCATGCAGGTGAATTTGACATCACAGCCTTCGATGTGCCGCATGACAGCAGTGACAATGTAGGCTACAGAATAGAATACGGTGGCAAGGTGTTCTGTATCATTACTGACGCCGGGCATGTGACGGACGAGATGGCGGATATGATAGGGAACACTGATTATCTTGTTCTGGAGTCCAATTATGACGAGGACATGCTACGGGACGGACCGTATCCCGAATATCTGAAGTCAAGGATAAGAAGCGGTAGGGGACATCTTGGCAACAATGAATGCGCTGCTGCACTGGAAAGATATGCGTCGGGGCGTCTGCGCCATGTCTGGCTGTGCCATCTGAGTGAGGAGAACAACCATCCGGAGATAGTCCGCAAGACTGTCGGACAGATACTCGATTCGCCGGAGACGGTGAATGCGCGGCACTTCGAGATTGACATTTTGAAGCGCAAAAGCCCCAATGGAGTTTTTGAACTTTGATGGGTTGAAGTGTATTCGGGAATAACAATTGACGTCTATGGCATAAAATGATGCCATACGGTTTTGGTAATATAAGATGAAAACATTGTGTGTACGGAACATATAGTATGTTACCGGCAGACAGTTAGGAAATATATGGTATGAGTCCGGAATCGCGCATACATATGACTATTCAGTCTCAGTGCGGCATTCCGGACTCATTGCGGTGATGTTGTCTGTAGGTTGTTGGTTCTGCAACTCCTTACAGTTTTTCTTTCAGATATTTTCCTGTGATACTCTTTGGACATTCAGCCACCTCTTCAGGTGTGCCGCAACAGACAAGGTCTCCTCCCCGGTTTCCTCCCTCAGGTCCGAGATCTATGATGTAGTCGGCGCATTTTATAAGATCCATGTTATGCTCTATAACGATAACGCTGTGTCCTTTGTCTATAAGCGAACCGAATGCCTCAAGCAGTTTCTTTATGTCGTGGAAGTGCAGACCGGTTGTCGGTTCATCGAATATGAACAGTGTAGGCTCCTGCTTTTCCATCCCGATGAAATATGCCAGCTTCACTCTTTGGTTCTCACCTCCGGAAAGAGTGGACGAACTTTGTCCGAGCTTTATGTATCCAAGTCCAACCTTCTCGAGCGGTTGCAGTCGGTTTACGACAGTCTTTTCTCCATGTTTTCCAAAGAAATCAATGGCTTCTGATACAGTCATGTCAAGTACGTCGTTGATGTTTTTTCCATGGAATCTTACATCAAGCACATCCTGTTTGAAGCGTTTGCCGTGACATGCCTCACATTCAAGCACGAGGTCTGCCATGAACTGCATTTCCACATTGATGACTCCCGTACCCTTGCATTCCTCGCATCGTCCGCCTTCCGCGTTGAATGAGAAGTATTGCGCAGAGAACCCCATCTGCTTTGCGAGGGGCTGCTCGGCATAGAGCTGCCTTATTGCATCGTATGCCTTGAGGTATGTGGCGGGGTTGGAGCGTGTGCTTTTTCCTATCGGGTTCTGGTCAATCATTTCCACATGCCTTATCTGTTTCCAGTCTCCTTCCAGCGACGAATATTCTCCCGGGGCGTCAGCGGCTTCGTTGAGATGACGCTTCAGGGCAGGGTAGAGGATGCCTTTGAGCAATGACGACTTTCCGGAACCGCTCACACCGGTTATCACCGTGAGAATGTTCATTGGAAACTTTACGTCTATTCCTCGCAGATTGTTCATTCTCGCGCCTTTTATCTCTATTGCCATGTTCCATTTGCGGCGTGTTGCAGGAATGTCGATTCGTTCTTTTCCTGTAAGATATTTCACGGTATGGCTGCGTGTGTTGTTGTCTGCAAGGCTGTCGATGGAGGATGTGTCGCCTTCGAACACTATTTCACCGCCAAGTCGTCCGGCGTCAGGTCCTACGTCAATGAGGTAGTCCGCCGCACGAATTATCTCTTCGTCGTGCTCTACCACTACCACCGTATTGTTGAGAGCCTGAAGCTCTTTGAGCACATGAATGAGCCGCTGAGTGTCGCGGCTGTGCAGTCCGATGCTCGGTTCGTCGAGAATGTATACAGAGCCTACGAGCGAACTGCCGAGCGATGTTGTAAGATTGATGCGCTGGCTCTCACCTCCACTGAGCGTGTTTGACGGTCGGTTGAGCGTCAGATATCCCAGTCCCACGTCAAGCAAGAACTGCAGTCTGTTCTTTATTTCGGTTATCAGACGTTTGGATATCTCCTTCTCGTTGTCATCGAGTTTTATGTTGTCAAACCATTCTTTAAGGTTCGTCACAGGCATGTCAACAAGGTCTGATATACTCATTCCGCATATCTTCACCCATGACGCCTCCTTTTTCAGCCGTGTCCCATGGCAGTCAGGACAAACTGTCTTGCCGCGATACCGGCTTAGCAAGACGCGATACTGAATCTTGTATTGGTTCTCTTTCACCATCCGGAAGAACGAGTCTATGCACACCTTTTCGCTTTCCGGTGCGCACTTCTCAGACGGCAGACCGTGCCAGAGCATATGTTTTTGTGCCCGGGTAAGATTATAGTATGGCTCGAATATAGGGAAATTGTCTTTCGTAGCTCTGCGGCAGAACTCGTCTTTCCACACACTCAGTTTATCGCCGTGCCAGCATTGCACGCATCCGTCATATACGCTTAGCGATGAGTTTGGTATGACGAGCTTTTCATCTATTCCCATTATCTTGCCGAATCCCTCACATGTGGGGCATGCTCCGGCAGGAGAGTTGAATGAGAACATGTTGTCGTTGGGTCTCTCGAATTCCATACCGTCAGCCTCGAACTTCACAGAGAAGTCATAGCATATGTTTGACGGAAGGAAGAGAAGCCGGCAACTGCCGTCGCTTTCGTAGAATGCGCTTTCCGCAGAGTCTGTAAGTCGTGATATGGCTTCCTTGTCATGGCTTACGCTCATACGGTCAATCAGCAGATATATTTCTCCGGCTGGCGTGTTCTCTGTGGCTTCATCGTTTTTCAGGAACTCGTCAATGCGCATGAACTCACCCTTATGCCATATTCTGGAATATCCCTGCTGGATTTCCATTTCGAGCTGTTTCCTGAGTGTCCGTTCCTTTATTATCTTCAGTGGTGCGAGCACTGCGAACTTTGTGCCTGGCGAATATTGCATCGCGCAGTTCACTATGTCCTCCGGAGTGTGTACTTTCACCTCATTGCCGCTGTATGGTGAATATGTGCGTCCTATGCGTGCGAAGAGCAGCCGCATATACTCGTATATCTCGGTTGATGTGCCGACCGTGCTTCTCGGATTTCTTGAGTTGACCTTCTGTTCAATGGCTATGGCAGGCGGCAGTCCCTTAATGAAGTCGCACTCGGGCTTGCTCATCCTTCCGAGATATTGTCTGGCATACGATGAAAGAGACTCCACATAGCGTCTCTGACCTTCTGCATAAAGTGTGTCGAATGCCAGAGACGATTTGCCGGAGCCTGAGACTCCGGCAATGACTATGAATTTGTTGCGTGGTATTTTAAGGCTCACGTTTTTCAGGTTGTTCACACGTGCGCCTTTTATTTCAATGTATTGGGACATAAATTATGAATTCATTGAGAGAAGGAACTCCTCATTGTTCTGAGTGCGGGTCATCCTGTCGTGTATCGAATTCATCGCCTCGATAGGATTCATGTCTGATATGTATTTTCTCAGAATCCACATGCGGTCGAGTGTTGTCTTGTCCTGGAGCAGGTCATCACGGCGTGTGCTCGATGCCACAAGGTTGACAGCAGGGAATATTCGTTTGTTGGAGAGTGTGCGGTCAAGCTGAAGCTCCATGTTGCCGGTTCCCTTGAATTCCTCGAAAATCACCTCGTCCATCTTCGAGCCGGTGTCTATGAGAGCCGTGGCGATGATTGTCAGTGAGCCGCCTCCTTCAATGTTGCGTGCTGCACCGAAAAATCTCTTCGGCTTCTGCAGGGCGTTTGCGTCCACACCTCCTGTGAGTACCTTTCCCGAAGCAGGTGCCACGGTGTTGTAGGCACGCGCAAGTCGTGTTATGGAATCGAGGAAAATCACCACGTCGTGTCCGCATTCCACCATTCTTTTTGCCTTTTCAAGAACAATGCCGGCAATCTTCACGTGACGTTCGGCAGGCTCGTCGAATGTGGAGGCTATGACTTCCGCGTTTACCGTACGTGCCATGTCGGTAACCTCCTCGGGGCGTTCGTCGATGAGCAACATCATGAGATAAGCCTCAGGATGGTTCGCTGCTATCGCGTTTGCTATGTCTTTCATGAGGATGGTCTTACCTGTCTTCGGCTGTGCGACGATGAGTGCGCGCTGACCTTTTCCTATAGGAGAGAACAGGTCAACTATTCTTGTGCTGAGGTTTGTCGTGTTTCTTTCGCCGCAAAGAGTGAACTTCTCGTCAGGAAACAGCGGAGTAAGATGCTCGAATGCTATGCGGTCGCGTATCTCTGACGGGTCGCGCCCGTTGATTTTATCGATGCTTGTAAGTGGAAAATATTTCTCTCCGTCATGCGGCGGGCGCACATGGCACTGTACCACGTCACCTGTCTTCAGACCGTATCGTTTTATCTGTTGTACCGATACGTATACGTCGTCGGGTGACGAAAGGTAGTTGTAGTCGCTTGAGCGCAGGAATCCGTATCCGTCGGGCATCACCTCAAGCACACCGTTCGCACTGATAATGTCGGAGAAATCATATTTTACGCTTTCCGGTACAGCCGTCTGTGTGTAAGTGGGCTGCGACTGGGGCATGATGTTTGTGGGATTGTCGAATATGTCGAATGTCGGAACCACGCCCTGGTCTTCTATCGGCAGGTCTACAATCGGAATGAATTCAGTTCCGTCTCCGGGGTCTCCTTCCCATACACCGTTTGCCATAGCCTCCCGTTTCTCGCTTGTATCTTCGTTGTGGGCGTTTATTTTTGCCTGAAGCTGTGCTATCAGTTCGCTGTCTGTCTCGTCGTCGGTTCCATTTCCGGCAGCGGCATATGCTTCTTCAGGTATGATGTTTTCCATATTCATTTCGTTTTCTTCCTCTTTGCCGTCTTCCGGTTGTTCTTCCGCACCGGTAGCCGTCTGCTCCGCTTCCGGCTCGTCTGCTGTCATGGTTTCTGCGGTTTCGTCCGCTTCCTTTTCCGCTGTTGCGGCAGTTTCCTTCAGGCTTTTCCTTCCGCGTCGCTTTGTTGTCGGTGCCGGTGCTGTTTCCGTAACATCCTCTGATGTGCCTGATGTCTCCGGCTGAGTCTGGCTCTCCTTGAATAGTGACTGTTGTTCTGCCACTGCCTTATTTTTCTTAAGATCGAAGTTCTCTCCGTCTTTTCCGTTGACCGAGTAAACTCTGTCGGTGTCTTTTTTCAGTATTCTTGTTCTGCGCCTTTTTGTTCCCAGCGGGTTTTTGTTGCCTTCAACTTCAGCTTGTTTGTCTAATATGGCGTAGATTATTTCCTCTTGCGTTTTACTATTGTCTACATCTATGCCTGCTGTCTTTGCGATATCTTCCAGTTCAGACAAGTTTTTAGATGATAATTCGTCTTTGCTATACATGGATTATAATAAAATTGGTGTAATATGATGTTTCACGAGTGGAAACATGTGTCGTACTAAAATTATAGCGCAAAGATAGTAAAATTATTTGTAGTAAGCGTAAACGGAGTCTTATATTTACTGTCGTTAACATTAGTTAACCAACCGGACAGGCGTGATATTCTTTCGCGATAACGCCTTGTTCGCATATCCTTTTTCTGCCCAGACAGACCGTTCTGCCGTGACACGGGTTGTTTTCCTTAGGAAGGCGGCATGTCGGGTGTGGCGGTGAAGAGGACTGTGCCGGAGCTGACTGCGTCCGGACGTCCGTCGCAAACAAGGTTCCGGCAAATTCCGCACACTCTTATGCGCTGTAAATGTTTAACGTTTTATATTAAAGACAGCGTTGACATTGTTGTTTGTCTGTCGCATTATCTCTTCGGGGGAAACATTGTAGCATGCGGCGAGCACATCTATAATATGTGTGATGAACGCGCTTTCGTTGCGTTTCCCGCGCATCGGTACCGGTGCCATGTATGGCGCGTCTGTCTCGAGCACGATGCGGTCGGGCGGTACGGCTGACGGCAGTACGGACGGCAGGTTGCTCTTCTTGAATGTGAGCACACCTCCTATGCCGAGCATGAAGTTGTCGAATGCGAGCAGTTCGGCTGCCTCGTGGCTGTTGCCGGTGAAGCAATGGAACACGCCTCCCGGCAGTTCTTTCCTGTATCTGCGGAGTATGGCGACAAGCTCGTTCTGTGCTTTCCGACAATGTATCATCAGCGGCAGGCGCGTCTCGACCGACCATCTCACCTGTTCCTCGAAGGCTGCAAGCTGTTCGTTCTCAAACTCGCGCGACCAGTAGAAGTCCAGTCCCACCTCTCCTATGGCGATGAACGGTGATGACGGCTGTATCATCCGCTTCATCGAGGCAAGCACCTCACGCCAGTCCGGACGCACCTCCTCCGGATGCAGACCTATCATCGGGTAGGCGTAACCGGGATAGCGCGAGCATATTTCGGTGAGAGCCGGCAGATGCTCCATGTCTATCGCCGGAACGAACATTGCCGCGCAGCCAGCCTCTTTGGCGCGGCTTACAGTCTCGTCACGGTCGGCGTCAAACTCCTCTCCGTCAAGATGGATGTGTGTGTCAATATATGTCATCTGATGTTGTTCAGTATAAATGTTTCTCGTTTCGTCTGTAATAATAAACCACTCCGAGCTTGCGGCATTCGGCATAGCGGCGTTCGGGCGGCTCGTTCTCGTAGTGACGCTCTATCTGGTTCCATATGTCGAGCAGCAGGGCGTCTATCTCCTCGCGCTGCGACTGCACGTCCTCGAGAGCCTTCTGTGTCTTCATGACACTCGCTCGTTGCTTGGCGTACATCTCGCGGAATATCTCATAGTGTGTCGACACCATGCCTATCGTCGGATTGTATATGGGTCGTCCGCCTTTCTTCAGGCGCATTTTCTCACCGTGTATTACCTTCGGTGCCCATTCCAGCAGACCTTCCGGTGACTTGATGTTCGGCAATGCCGTGGTGTCGGGAGTTAGTCCGTAAAGCTCAAGATTATGTTTCTTTACCTCCTTACGCTCTACAGCGAGAAACAGAACCTGCAGGAAATGACTCACATACATCGATGCGTTGCGCATCAGTCTGTCTATCTTTGCCGTGTGACGCTTCTGTGCTACGAGCAGAAGCCTGTACTGACTGCATGCCGTGTAGAGTCTGTCGTATGCCGACTGTGCCTTGTTGAGTGATTTCCACCCTACAAAATTGTTCCTGACTGTGTAGATGTCGTTGTTGTCCAACAATGTCTTCAAAGCCTTGAGCCTTGCTGCGTCTGTCTTCGGCAGTCTCCTGTATGGCATGTGTATCTGTTTTCTCTCTGTTAAATAATGTTTGTGTCAATAATTCCGTTTCATCATCACCGAGACATAGTTCATCAGTTCCGCCTTTCGCTCCCGGTCCACGCTAACGGCGTCGATGTACTTCCTGCTCTGCCTGAAGTAGTGGTTTATCTTCTCCAGAGCCAGACGGTCTATGCCTATCTCGTCGTATATCGCCCTGACGGCGGCTATCTTCTCTCCGGCGTCAAAGTCTTTCGCGCCTATCCATTCCGAGAGTCTCCTGCGCTGTTCGCTGTCAGCCCTGTTCATGGCATTGATGAGCATGTATGTCTTTTTGTTCGATACGATGTCGCCGCCTATCGCCTTTCCGAACACCGACGGGTCTCCGTACACATCAAGATAGTCGTCCTGCAACTGGAAGGCGAGTCCCACCTGTTCGCCGAACCTGTACAGATTGTCGGCGTCTGCTGCCGGAGCGTCCGCCAGAATCGCGCCTATCTTCATCGAGCATGCGAGCAGTACGCTCGTCTTTAGGCGTATCATCTCTATGTATTCATCCTCCGTCACGTCGTTGCGGTGCTCGAAGTCCATGTCATACTGTTGTCCCTCACCTATTTCAAGAGCCGTCTTCGAGAAGAGGTCGAGCACCGGTTTGAGCTTTGCCGGGTCACATTGCGCCATGCGCTGGTAGGCAAGCACCAGCATGGAGTCGCCCGACAGTATCGCCGTGTTGGCGTCCCATTTCTTGTGTACGGTCTGATGTCCGCGCCTCAGGTCGGCGTTGTCCATAAGGTCGTCGTGCAGAAGCGTGTAGTTGTGGTAGGTCTCTATGGCGCATGCCGGCATTATGATGTCCTCAGAATTGTCCCTGAACAGTTCGTATGTGAGCATCATGAGAACCGGACGTATGCGTTTCCCGCCGATAGACAGCACATATCTTATCGGCTCATACAGTGTCTCCGGCTTCCGGTCTCCGGAAATAGTGTCAAGACGCTCGTTTATTTTCTGCAATATTTCGTTTGAGTTCAACATAATATTGATGTGTATTTATATTTTAAAAACTATCGGTATTGCGAACATGGTGCGGCATGGCTTGTCCTTGTCAACGCCGGGTTTCCATTTCGGCATCATTCCTATCACGCGCATCGCCTCGCGGTCGAGAAGCGGGTTGACGCCTTTCATCACCTTCGCGTCGGATATTGAGCCGTCCTCGTTTACAATGAACGACACGACCACCTTGCCTTGTATCTTTCTGTCTCTTGCCTGTTCAGGGTATCTCAGGTTGACAGACAGCCATTGTATGAACGCCCCCATCCCTCCGGGAAACTCGGGTATCTGTTCCACCACGCGGAAGCTCAGCGCAGGCATCTCCGGCTTGTCCTCCTCAGTCTCTGTCTCTTCTGTGGGGGCGGGTGCTGGCAATGTGGGCTGCCCTGCATACTTGGCTGAGTCAGCCTTTTCGCCTGATTCGTCTTTGGTAGCGTTGCTCTGCGCCTCGTCTCCGGCTATGCGCAGCCTGTCATGAGACTGTTTTTCCTCCGCGCGTGCCGTTGCAGTCCTGAATGATCTGACCTCTATCGTCGGATAAATGTCCATGTCCAAAGACATGTCCTCGAGCAGTTCCTCGTCGTCAGGCGAGCCCCCGTCCGTTGCGGTATATTCGAAAGCGACAAACAGCAGTGAAAGCGCGAACACCACACCGAGCAGAAACCATGTGGCTCTGTAGTTGTCTATATCCGCTTTTTTTGATTTCTTTATTTCCACAATCCTACGAACAGACTTTTTTATTGTATACAATTGCAGTTACGCGTCAGATGCTCCGGCACCGCGCGTAAGGGCATAAGCCATCCGTTTGCAACCGTCGTTATGGCATATAACGGTACAAAGATAGTGCAAACGAGCGCAATGAGAGCTTGCTCTTTTATTGCCGAGTGCAGCCTATCTTGTGCAAAGATAGTGCAAACGAGCGCAATAAGAGCTTGCTCTTTTATTGCCGAGTGCAGCCTATCTTATGCAAAGATAATGACAGGTGAGTGCAGAAGCAAGAATGTGAGACGAAGTTTCACATTACTTGATACTGCCGAACCGCATCTTATCTTATGCAAAGATAGCATAAATATAATACAGCGCAAAATCTAACGCTTCCTTTTTGTCATGTCCGTGCCAGCCTGCTCAAATAATGCTTCCATATGAATGCCGGAACGGTTGCGCCATGATTAAGAGTATTCTGCACGTCAGGCAATGCGCCATATATGTCCATCCTGCCTTTTGAGGTGCGTTATGCATGGCATGACATTGCGCATGGCGCGCCCATGTCTCCGCCGTGTTCTTATGCCATATATGTTCTTCCGTCAATGTATTGTATATATGTATAAGTATACACTTTCGTTTGTCTCATTATGCATAAATATTCATCGCAACTCCGTAATACCCGCGTTATTTCGTGCGAGAGCGCGAACGGACGCAAATAAGCTTGTATCCGGCACTTTGCGCATCGCACTGTCAGTCAGCCGGTTATGCTTTATTGCTTCTCCGGACGCCCGTTCCGGTGTCACAGAAGAGCCTCTTTCGCCTGCCAGAAGAGGCTTTCCCGCACTACGGAAGAGCCTCCGTCGGGTGCCAGCAACGGCTCTTCCGTGTTGCAGAAAAGCCTTTTTCGCATGACGGTTATGCGGATGCTGCGCTCCGACTGTGATATTCCGGCTTCACAAAACGTGTTTTTTCATGTCATGACAGTCGTTTTTCCTTATTCTGTTTTCTGTTTTGCAGTTTTCCATTGTCAAAACTTTTTACTTCCCGGATGCATAAATATGCAATACCGTATGCTTTTATGTGAGCCGTGTCAGTAATACTGTCCTTCATTCTTTGTATGAAAATCGTACATGGATATTTACCGGTATTCAGAAAAAAATCATTTCCTTTGCAACGAAATGAGGACACGGCGCGTCTAACCAACAGAAACAATTAAAAAACAGAAAACGCAATGAAACATTTGTTATTGGTATTGGTGATGTTCTCTGCATTGAACGCAGCCGCCGCGGACACTGCTCCGCGCCACCGTCACCAGCATGTGGACGCTGCCCTTGTGCAGCCGGCTGATTCAGCCAACGGCGTCGAGGCTTACTCAGACACTACTACTTACGAGACTTATGACGACGAGCCGGAAGAAGCCGTGAGCACTCCTGCGCGCAGCGTCAGTCCGTCTGATTACAGCGATCCGTTCTCCTTTTACAATGCCTTGTGGACGGTAGGTGTGGGCGGAGTGATTATCGCCATACTGCTCACGCTCCTGTTCCTCGTACTCATTCTTGCTCCTGTGGCTATCGTGGTGGTGCTTATAAGGTATCTGTTCAAGAGCCATAACGACAGGATGATGCTGAGGGAGAAGGCTATGGAACGCGGATATGCGCGAGGAGAGACAGCCGGGGCTACGGGCGCGAACGTTTCCGGACAGCCCATATACAGTCAGGCTGATTATGAGAAGGTGCGCGACGACTATATGTTGAAGCGCGGAATCCAGAATGTCGCCGTAGGAATGGGTCTCGTGATCATGTTCGGCTGCTGGGGCGCGGACTTCCTTGTCGGTATCGGCTTCCTCGTAGTGTGTCTGGGAGTAGGGCAGATTGTCATCTCACGTCTGGTGCCGGGCGTAAGCGGTAAGCGCGGTCACAACTCCGGTGTAAAGGTCGACATCCAGATACCCAAGCGTAAGCACGGTAGGGACAGAAGGCGTGGCGGAAGACCTGACGCGCATGACGCCTCCGCAGAAGTGTACGACGAGACTAAAGACAATCAATAAACAGTCCTGCCGTGAACGAACTGAACGACATCTCTCTTGTCACTCAGGTGGCTGTGTTTCATAACAGGCGCGCTTTCGACCGCCTCGTGGTGAAATATCAGTCACCTATAAGGCGGTTCTTCCTGAACCAGACTTTGGGAGACAGACAGCTGAGTGACGATCTCGCTCAGGACACGTTCATCAGGGCATATGTGAATATCACCAAATTCCGGGGACTCGCGTCGTTCTCCACCTGGCTCTATAGGATAGCCTACAATGTGCTTTATGATTACAGGAGAAGGTCGAAGACGGCATGCGACATCGACGATGTGCCCGGGGTGAGGTCGCGTCATGAAACTGCCGACAGCAACCTGAAGATGGATTTGTATGACGCGCTGTCACGTCTGAACGATAATGAGCGTTCATGCATAAGCCTCCAGCTGATAGACGGCTATCCGATAAACCGCATATCGGAGATAACGGGGATGGCGGAGGGAACGGTGAAGTCGCACATCTTCAGAGGCAAGAAGAAGTTGTCTGAATATTTAAAACATAACGGATATGACTGAATATGAAGATAAGAGGATAGTGTCTTTTTTCGAGGAATATGCCCGGAAAGAGATAGCTGATGACGGATTCTCGCACCGTGTGATGCGTTCGCTTCCGTCACATGACTATGTTTATAAGCAGCGTCTCAACAGAATATGGACGGCAGTGTGTGCCTTGGCGGCTGTCGTGCTGTTCGTCCGTGCCGACGGGTTTGCCGTTCTGAAAGGCATTGCCGCCGACTTCGTTGTCGACGCGTTCACGTCCACCATGTCGATAGATGTGAGCGGAGTGTCGCTTTTGATGGTGGTCATGACACTCCTCACTTTTGTATATGTGGCTATATACAACATACTCACGTCCGACAATTAGCATTTTTTGAGTCTTTGAAAGTATAGTTGCCGGGATGGCTCCGTCTCATTCTCACTCAATGAAAATGACGGAGTCATCCTCTTCTTTGTCGTCTGTGCCGGTGGATTGGGACTTCGGCTTCGCCTTCAGATTGCCTTTCTCGTCGAACATTCCGTAGGTTGTGCGCAGCACGATGAACTCCGTCCGCCTGTTCAGCTGGTTGCAAATCTCCTGCTTTTCCTCGTCAAGCTTCTTGATGAAATCCTCTGTCAGCACGTCGCCTTCCTTCAGCCAGTCATACTTCTCGGTGAGTTTCTTCCTGATGGTCTTTGGTTTTTCTTTTCCGTAACCTACCGGACTGAGCCGGTCTGCGGCAATTCCCTTGGCGGTGAGATAGTTCACCACCGATTCGGCACGGCGTTGCGCAAGTCCCTTGTTGTATTCCGATGAGCCTTTGTAGTCGCAATGCGCGCTCAGCTCTATGGTGACATTGGGGTTCTCGTTAAGCAGTTTCACAAGCTCGTCAAGCGCGGTTGTTGACTCAGGTCTGAGCGTTGCTTTGTCGAAATCATAGAATATGTTGTCGATAAGTACGGGTGCCGTGATGGACGCAAGGGGGAACTGGAGGACGTATTCTTTCGATTCCTCTGTCTTTTCTGCCCTCAGTTCCTCCTTGTGATTGAGGAATCCCTTGCATGTGGCGAGGAATATGTATCTCACGTTCGGCTCTATCACCTGTTCGAAAGAGCCGTCGCCCTTGACGCTCAGCTTCAGGTTGGTGCCGTCGTCGCCTATCATGTAGACCTGCGCGGCGGGCAGTTCGTAGCCGTCCTGTTCGTAAACCCAGCCCTTGACATTCTGTATTATCTCCGGATTCTCGAAGCTGTAGATGTGGTCCCAGCCCCGTCCGTCGTTACGGTTTGACGAGAAGTAGCCTCTGTTGTGCACTCCCTCGAAAGTCATTCCGAAGTCGTCAGCCTGCGAGTTGAGCGGATAGCCCGGGTGCTCCAGCACGTAATGACCGCTTTTGTCGGGTTTGGCTATGTAGATGTCGAGCCCTCCCATGCCCGGATGACCGTTGCTCGAGAAGTACAGGTCGCCGTTAGGTCTGAATGTGGGAAACATCTCGTCGCCCGGAGTATTTATCGGTTCGCCGAGGTTTTCCACCCCTCCCAGTCCGGCAGACGTGAGCCGCACCCTCCATATGTCGAGTCCGCCGAGTCCTCCGGGCATGTCTGACGTGAAGTAGAGCCATTGTCCGTCAGGCGACACGGCGGGGTGGGCGTAGCTCGAAAGAGTGTCGCGCGTTATCTCAAGCAGTGACGCCTTGCCCCACGATGCGTCCGCTCTCGACGATGTCACTATCTGTGCGTAGCGCGGATATGACGGGTCTGTCTGGCATTGGGTGAGGTACATCTCACGCTGGTCGGGCGACAGAGCGCACGCGCCTTCGTCAAACTCGGTGTTCAGTCCGCCTTCCACGACTTCCGGTTTGCTCCATTTGCCTTTGTCGTCTTTCTCCGACACGAATATGTCACCGGGCTTTGTGCCGGTTATTCCACTCAGTTCGTTGCCCTGCGCTTCGTTCCGTGTCGATGTGAAATAGAGCTTTTCGTACTGGTCACCGGCAAGGACAGGCGAGAACTCCGCGCGCCGCGAGTTGAACACATCCATGCGTTTCACGGTGTATCTCGACCCTTCCTTCTTCCATTGCGGTGCGTTCTGCGCTGAGACGAGTCCGTTCTTGGCAAGCGTGTTGTCCGGCATGGAGTCGAGAACAGCCTTGAATTCGGTTGCCGCCTGTTTGTAGTCAGCCGTCTTGAGCAGCTGTCGTGCGTATGCCAGACGGTGGTTCATGTCTGCCTGGTTGTAGCGTATGGCGTTGCGGTAGGCAGCCACGGCTTTCTGCACCGAGTTTGTCTTCTCGTAGCAGTAAGCCATTTTCAGCGCGTATTGTCCTCTTTTCTCACGTTCCTTAGGTGATGTCTTTGTGTATGCCTGTTTGAATTGCGTGGCGGCGTCATAGTATTCTCCGAGCGCGAGATACTTCTCCGCCTTCTTCAGATTCTTCTCCGCTCCGCACGAACAAAGCATGGCGCACACCATGACCCAAACGGTGATATATGTATGTCTTCTCATTTCCAGTCAGTCTTTCCCTTTTCATTAAGAAACGAAAAAACCGCCGCTTTATTGCGAAACGGCGGTTTTTAGATGTCTCAAATATCCCCTCAGTTGTTTTTTTCCGCGAAAGCCACCCTGTAAGTGCATCCGTTCTTCCAGTTGCTGCATCCGTATGCGGTCTTTCCCTTTATTATAGTGCCCTTTCCGCAGAGCGGACATTTTGTGCCGATGATGCTGTCGTCGGGCGTCTTCCCGTCTTCAGTCTTTCTCGCGGCGGTGCGTGTCTTGGCTGCGGATGGTGCGGATGCTTTCTTTTTAGGTGTGCTTCGTGTGGCGCGTTTCTTCTTCAGGTCGTCGTCGGTTGTGGTCGTTATGCGCCTGTTGCTGTTGTCGCGCAGCACGTCGTTCACTATTTCTGTGATTTGTGTTTTAAGTTCGTTTATGAACAGGGAAGCGTCGTATCTCCTGTGTTCTATGTCCCTCAGCTTCTTTTCCCATATGCCAGTGAGTTCGCAACTCTTCAGAAGCTCCTCGTGTATGGTGTCTATCAGCTCTATGCCCGTCTGTGTAGCGACGAGGTTCTTGCGCTCTCTTCTGATGTAGCGTCGCTTGAACAGGGTCTCTATTATGTTGGCTCGCGATGACGGGCGACCTATTCCGTTCTCTTTAAGAGCGGCGCGCAACGTCTCGTCCTCCACAAACTTGCCGGCTGTCTCCATAGCTCTCAGCAGTGTCGCCTCGGTGTAGTATTTGGGCGGAGTCGTGGTTTTCTCGCTCAGGGTGGGCTCGTGCGGTCCGCTCTCTCCCTTGACAAAGGCAGGCAGGGTGCGCTCGTCGTCGCCCTTCTTTGATTCGTCTTCCGCCGCGTCGGTCTCCTCCCTGGCATACACCGTGCGCCATCCCGGTGAGAGAATCTCCTTGCCGCTCACCTTGAACTCAACTTCCTCAACCTTTCCGAGCACTGTTGTTGTGGAGAACTTGCAGTCGGGCCAGAATGCGGCGATGAACCTTCGGGCTATCAGGTCGTACACATTGCGTTCCATGTCGGTAAGGTTTACGGCAGGCACGCCTGTGGGTATGATGGCGTGGTGGTCGGTCACTTTTGACGTGTCGAATATGCGTTTGGGCTTTATCAGAGCCTTTGCCAGCAACGGGCGTGTGAGCTCTTGATAGCCGCGCAGACCGTTGAGTATAGCCGGACACTTGGGATAGATGTCGTCGCTGAGAAACTGCGTGTCGACGCGCGGATAGGTTGTGAGCTTGCGTTCGTACAATGCCTGTATGAGGTTCAGCGTCGTCTCCGCGCTGTAGCTGAACTTCCTGTTGCACTCCACCTGCAGTGATGTGAGGTCGAAAAGACGTTGCGGAGCCTCAGTGCCGTTCTTCTTCTGCACGTCTGTGATGCAGAACGTTTTGCCGGCAATAGTCTCAAAGGCTTTCTCTCCCTCCTCCTTGGATGCGAAGCGTCCCTTTGTGGCGGTGAAGAGCGTGTCGCGGTAGACTGTGGACAGCACCCAGTAAGGTTCCGGCTTGAAGTTGTCTATCTCCTTCTGGCGGTTTACTATCAGTGCGAGAGTGGGTGTCTGCACCCGTCCGATGCTCAGCACCTGACGGTTCTGACCGTATTTCAGCGTGTAGAGGCGTGTTGCGTTCATGCCCAGAATCCAGTCGCCTATGGCGCGGCTCAGTCCTGCTATGTAGAGCGGATTGTACTCCGACTGGTCTTTCAGAGAGTTGAATCCCTCGCGTATAGCCTCGTCTGTCATTGACGAAATCCACAGCCGCTTCACCGGACACTTCGCTTTCGCCTTCTGCATGACCCACCGTTGTATCAGCTCACCCTCCTGTCCGGCATCACCGCAGTTGATTATGCCGTCGGCAGCCTGCATGAGTCTCTCTATCACTGCGAACTGTTTTCTTATTCCGGCGTCGTCGATGAGTTTTATGCCGAATCTGTCCGGAATCATCGGCAGTGCGCTCAGGCTCCAGTGTTTCCAGTTCTCGGTGTAGTCGTTTGGCTCTTTCAGTGTGCACAGATGTCCGAATGTCCATGTCACCTGATATCCGTTGCCTTCCATGTAACCGTCTCTCGAGCTGTTGGCTCCGATGATGCGGGCAATGTCTTTGGCGACACTTGGTTTCTCGGCTATACAGACTATCATTTATATATGTTGTATGTTTTGCTGTTGTTATGCGTGAATCAAATTGCAGACAAAATTACAAGAAAAATCTCATACGCCGCTGTTTTGCGTGCGAAAAAAGATGAACGGTACGTGCCGGAGGACAACCTGCGACGGTGTTTTCATGCTCCGGGGAGGTGAGGGAGGGCTGCATGCTGGACGGCAGGGTGTATCACGGAGAGCGGAACACAAAACGCATGAATATGCAAAAACGCTGTGCGCTGTGTGAATAAATATTCATCGTAATCCGGAAATAAGGCAATATTTGCGCGCGGACAGTCTTTCGGCTGTAAATACGCGGTTTTTTAGCGGTTTGCCTATCATGCTGACAGTCAGCGGGTTTGCCTTTACAGTCATCAGAAAGCGACTGTTCCGGTATGCGGAAAAGCCTTTCCCATGCCGCGAAACAGGCTCTTCCGCCATATGATATATGCTTTTCTGACACACGAAACAGCCTGTTCCGTCGTGCGGAAAATGCCGTTTCAGCCGGAAAAAGGCAGCGGGCGGTTGCGTCGGAGGTATAATATACCATCGGGAGAGACATACGGACGAATCGTGAACGGGCTTTCAGCGTGTCCGTTTTTCTGTTTTATGATTTTCTGTTGTCAAATTTTTTTACTGCCGGAATGAATAAATATACATTCCCGCCGACCTGTTCCGGTTTTGCGAGACGGCTTTGCGGCAGGGCGTGTCGCATACCGCAAGGAGTGCGTATCGCGCTTTTATGGAGCGGAAAACGTGTCTTGTTGAATATTCAGGATATACGGTTGAGAGATTTTTATCATTTATATGAATATGTGATACAAGATTTATGTAGTTTTGCAGTTTACATATTAGAACAACGATATATACACACGCATTGGCAGAGACATGCAGAAGAGACATATGGGAATAATGAGATACATATTGCCGCTGGTCGCCGCTATAGTGATGGTTTCGTGTGTCGGGGATGACAGAACCGTCAACATTGACGAGCCGATCATAGATAACGGCGGACTGAAAGGCATCTATCTTGGTGTGTGGAGCATCGAGGGACAGCCCGACATACCGTCCGAACTGACCGTGTATGACACCGGCTTCAGCTTCAAGACGCTGCCTGTGGAGGCTGTGCTTAGGGCAGTGCTTCCCGGACACGACATAGGGCGCGCCACCGGAGTGGGCTATATGGTGCCGTATGACGAGACCGGTTACAGCCCGCAGGCAATGTATTATTCTGTCCATCCGGAGCAATGGGTGACAGGAGCGGATATTGACGGGAAGCCGCGCACGGTGGTCATGCATTTCGTGAGCCGCGAGGACGACTATGCGTTCAAGTCTGTCGCCACTTATTCAATGCTCTCCGGAGTGTACAAGATAGTGCTCCATATGCGGGGAATAGAGATATCTGACGGTCAGGATGATGAGAGTCCGCAGACTGTCGACAGAGATTTGAAACTGACGTTCGTGACTCTCAGAAAAATATAAACACGGACATCATGACATGCCGGACATGCCGGCGGGAAATAAAAACAACAACGGATTGGAATCGGAGAAGCGTCTTCTCAACGACATAAAGAACGGCAGCAGGTCTGCAATGCGCGAGCTGTATGACCGGTATTCCGGATATGCCACGGCTGTATGCCTGCGGTATATCCCTGACCGGGATGAGATGCAGGACGTGATGCAGGACAGTTTCGTGAAGATATTCACCTCGCTGGACAGTTTCGAGTATCGTGGGGAAGGGTCGCTGAGGTCGTGGATAACGAGGATAGTGGTGAACGAGTCGCTCGACTACATACGCAGGAACGGACGGTTCACGTTCACTGACGACATACCGGACGGTGCGGAGGAGGACGAGCCTGAGATTGACGCTATTCCGGACGAGGTGCTGATGGAGATGATAGGACGGTTGCCGGACGGCTACAGGGTTGTGCTCAACATGTATGTGTTCGGCGGGATGAGCCATAAAGAGATAGCGGAGAAACTCGGAATAAAGACCGGCACATCGGCGTCGCAGTATTTCCATGCCAAGAAACTGCTCGCAAAAATGATTGACGACTATAACAAACGACAATAATATGAAACATAACGACTGGACAGACAGACTGCATGACAGGCTTTCAGACTACAAGGCGGTGCCTCCCGTCGGTTTGTGGGACAAGATAGAGACTGCCGTCGACGGCAGGAGAAAGAGGGCGCGGACGGTCCGCATGCGCGTGTGGGCTGCTGCGGCTGCTGTAGCCCTGCTGCTGATAAGCGGTGCGGGATATCTGCTCAACAGGAACACCATATCGCAGCTTGACAGCCGGGACGCTTTCACCGGTGTGAGTGGAAACGCCGGACGTCACACGGCTGATGCCCGACGCGGCAGTACGGATGTGCCGGAAGACGCGCCGGTGACTGAAACACCGGGCGGTCTTGTGGCTGTGAACAATGTCTCTGTGTCTGTAGCCGATTGCGTGGCTGACGCTGTGGAAGAGAATGCGGCTGAGCGTGACGCACGGCATACCGGGGAGACCGTGACGGAGACAGCAGGAAGCGGTGCCGCTGCAAATGAGGAAGACAAGGGAGAGGGGAAAGACAGAGACAATGTCTCGGGACGTGACGTCGGTATGGAGAGAATGCCTGCACGTCCGGCGGTGTACGACATACGTAAGGACAGAGAGCGCGGCGGTGCATGGACGGTGGGCGCATACTCATCAAACATGTTCGGCAATTCCGGCAGTATGAACAGTGTGAACGTGATCAGCCGCGTTACGGCAGACTATTCGATGACTGAAAACATGCTGAAAGCCAGCTCGGCGTCATTCTCCAACTACAGTGAGGAAAACAAGCATTATCTGCCTCTCTCGTTCGGACTGACGGCAGGCTATGCCCTTACCGACCGCATAAGGGTCAGCTCGGGAATTGTTTATTCAAGGCTGGCGTCAGATTTTATACGCTCTTCTGACGGAGAGGAGACCACAGACCGGCAGACACTGCACTATATAGGCGTGCCGCTCAACGTGAGTTATGACATATGGAGCACACGCCGTTTCAAGGCATATGTGACAGCCGGAGGTCAGGCTGATTTCAACGTCTCGGCACGTGTGGAGACAGAAGGAGTGAAGACAAAGATGGACCGCGACAACGTGCAGTGGTCTGTGAGTGCCGCCGCCGGAGCGCAGTATGACGTCATTCCGCAGCTCGGCGTGTATGTCGAACCGGGCGTGAGATATTATATAGACAACGGCAGCAGGATAGAAAACTATTACAAGGATAAACCGGTGAGTTTCAGTCTTCAACTCGGACTGAGGCTTAATATAGAGTAGGATGTTCGAACCCGAATCGGTCATCAGACTTCCATTCTCATTTCGTGCTGCTGTCATGCAGATTGTATTCATCTTTGTCGACGATGTAGCGGGCTACATCGAGAACAAGATGGATGCAATATGACGGCGGCAGTGCGGAAGAAGGATGAAGAGCTGACAATAAATATTAATTGTATAATCAGCGGTCTGATGACCGATTTGGGTTTAGGTTTGTTTTTAATGTGTGCGGACGGCGGGTTCTTTCAATACGAATCTGCCGTCTGTCCATATTGTGCGGTAAGGCTTGATGCTGTAAAGGCACTCTTCCACATATCTGTCCTTATCGTTTGTCTTCTCTTTGTCGATGAGCAGATACGGCAGACGTCCGCTGTGGCGGTAGGCTGTATCGATGTATCGCCTGTTCATCGTGTCGCTTGTGAATACCGTCGAATATACGGCGTAAGGCTTGCATCCGAGCAGCGATATGACAGGAATGGAGAAATTGCATATCATGTGGCTGTTGTCGGGAACATGCGGTTTCACGTTGTGTATGATGTAGTTGTTGAGGCGCGCGTTCTCTTCCGACGTGTAGATATGCCTTGTAAGCGGACTGTCTATTGTGAAGCGGCACCGCATGCGCGTGCTTTCCTCCATCATCGGACGGCACATGTTGGTGTATATCATGGCTATGCAGATGAACGCATAGCCTGTGCGCAAGGCAGTATATGCCGGTTTCTGATATGCCGTTTTCAGCTTTCCCGCTCCTTCGCATATTACGCCTAAGGCTGCGGGAAGCGTCATGAAGCACATGTCCTTGCCGTAGAAATCGGGACCGGCATTGCTCCCTATGGGCAGGACAAGCGGTATGAACATTGACAGAAGGTATAGTGAGGCTTTCCCGTCTTTTGTCTCCGGACGTGCGAAAAGGAAGGCTGACGCGGCGAGACATATGCCTACGGTTATGTTGGACGGCGATTCCCACAGGTATATGTTTGGAATGATGAGCAGTGAGAGAATGGCAGTCGCAATGTCTCTCTTCATGCCGCGCAGTCTGAGACGGCATAAGGCAATCAGGAAAATGAGGAGCGCGATGACGGAGAATCCCTGTATCTGTCCCTGATAAAGCTCGTAAATGCTGATTATTATGGCTTTCACCCCGTGAGGGTCCTGCGGGTCGTGACTCCTTGTGAGTATGTCCCGAACGGTCATGTTGAACACATCCAGCATCCCCGTGGCATATAATGATATTGTTACGACGGCGCACGCGGCTGCCGTGCCGGTGAAGAATGCGGCAAACTGGTGGCGCGTTTTCAGCTTTGTGTCATACTTATATGATATGAGCCAGGCGAGAAACGGTATGCCGATGAATGTGATATTGACTATCCTGAAATAGAATGCCGCGCCGACAAAGACACCGCTTAGGAATATGCTTGTCAGTCTGTCGCGCGCAAAACCGTGATGGTATGCCATGACGGCGAGCGTCAGCAGACCGGCAGAATAGTCGTTGTAGTTTATTTCCGTATAGCTTCCGAAGTGGGCGAGGGTGGCAAGCAGCATGCCGCTTATTATAATGCCGCCTCTTATGTAGCGTCTCAAATAAAGATATATGACGGTCTGTGACAGGATGACAAAAATAAGATGGAGGACTCTGAGCCCGAGATATGAGTCGATGGAAAATGCCTTGCAGAGCCATGATGTAAGCTGGAAGCTGAGCAGCCACTGCCCGAGAAAATAGGAGACATAGGGCTCGTCGGTGAAGTGCTGGTAGCCTGACATGTAGAATCCGATGTCAAGCCAGGAGAAGCCCTGGAACATCTGCGCTCCCAGATATACGGTTACGAAAAGTATGTAGAGTATGAACGGATATGCGGAGCCGGAAGTGCGGAGGTTGTGCATGGACATGTTATGTTTCTTATAATTCGAATGAGAACTTGCAGGACGTGGAGCATCCTATGCTTTCCTTGAAGTCGCAAAGACCGTAGTTGGGCGTTCCGTGCTCGGTGGACGGTCCGATGTCCAGAATCCTTACGCCTTTGTCGTGATAGAATCCGAATATCCTGTATGCGAGGATGTTCATGGGTCGCAAGCTGTTGTAGCTGCCTATGTTGCCCCAATAGATGACCTGGCAGATGTCGTCAGCCACATGGAACACCTGTGCTGCGGCTACGTCGTGTCCGGAGTGTGTGAGGATGAAGAAGTCGGCTGGTATTGTCTTTACTGTCATAAGGACATCCTCCGCACTCATTCTGAGCGGATAGCCGTGCTCTTCGCGGTTTGCCTTTATCACGTTGTAGGCACGGATGATGCCTTCATCGTCGTTGTCACGGATATGAGTGAAGGCGAACGGCTCCTTCAGAGCCTTGTGGAGGTTCTTCCTTGCGTTGCGTTCTATTATATTCTCGTAGTCTGGGAAGCGCGTCGTATCGAAGTGATAGTTTATGTCGATGTGCCTTATCCGTCCTTCTCTTGAGAACGAGCTGATGCTCCGTACTGGCTGGGACGCTTCATAGATTGTCGGCGGAAGTGTGACGATGACCTTTTTATGAAGACTTTCTCCAAACGATTTCAGGAGTCTTGCTGCCTCGTCTGTCAGCATGACGCTCTGATGTTTGCTTGTGCTGAACCCTCCGAACGGGGCGGAGAACGGCGACAGGAGTCTCTCGCCGTCGTCTCCGAGAACTATCCCGAACCGTGTCTTCGAATCCTCAAATAAGAGATAGTACAGTCTGTCGGCTTTATATCTGTTGAGCTCGGAAAACTCCGCGCTGTTGTATATATGCGGATGTCTTCCGAATATATCCTTATATTCTGCGGCTGTAGTCTCTCTTATTTTCATGTCATCTGAATTGATTGAGAAGGCGGGCGATGGTTTCGCGTTCCTCCGGTTCGAGTATCTGACTTACAGGAATGCTCAGTTCCTCTCTGTGAATGCGTTCTGTAACGGGGAACGAAAGGGTTGCAAGCTCCTTGTAGCATTCCTGTTTGTGTGGCGGGACAGGATAGTGCACGTCGGTCTGTACGCCGTTACGCAGCAGATAGTCTTTAAGTTCGTCGCGTCTGTCACACAGTATCGGGAAGATGTGGAACACGCTGCTTTCCCAATATTCGAGCGATGGCAGCTTTATGTTTCTGTTGCTTACATTATTTATATAATACCTTGCGTTGTCCCGACGCTGTTCGTTTTCCGCGTCAATGTATTTAAGCTTCACGGTCAGGATGGCAGCGTGCAGCTCGTCCATACGGCTGTTTATGCCGATGTGTGAGAATATGTATTTCTTTGCCGAGCCGTAGTTGGCAAGACCTCTTACCATCTCCGCCAGCACCGGATCGTCTGTCGTGACGGCTCCGGCGTCGCCTGCCGTGCCGATGTTTTTTGTGGGATAGAAGCTGTGCGCGGCTGCGTCGCCGAGTGATCCGGTACGTCTGCCGCCGTATCTGCATCCGTGTGCCTGCGCGTTGTCCTCTATCAGCTTCAGTCCGTAGTGCTTGCAGAGCCGTCCGATGGTGTCTGTGTAGGCGCACTTGCCGTAAAGGTGCACAATCATGATGGCTTTTGTGCGTGGCGTTATGGCTTCTTCTATTTTGCTGTCATCCATCTGAAGCGTGTCGATGTCGGCTTCCACCAACACCGGTTTCAGGTTGTTTCTGCTTACGGCGAGAACAGACGCGATGTATGTGTTTGCCGGTACGATGACCTCATCACCCGGTTTCATTACGCCAAGTTCTATATATGCGCGCATGATAAGCGTGAGTGCGTCAAGTCCGTTGCCGCATCCCACACAGTGGCTTGTGCCTGTGAATTGTGCGTAAAGCCTTTCGAACGTTGCCGTTTCCTCTCCTTTAAGAAACCATCCGCTCCTTAATGTCCGTGCGAGAGCTTCGTGCAGCTCGTCGTAATGTAATGCCGTGATCTTCTTTAAGTCGAGAAACTGAATCATTTTATGTATTCAAGATAGTCTTCATATTCACGTATGTAGTCGCTTTCCTCAAAAAAGTCGGAAGCGAGTACAAGACAAACAGAGCCTGAGGAAAAGTCGTTGAGCGTGCGCCACGTGCCTGTCTCGACAAGCAGTCCCTGATAGGGATGGTTCAGAAGATAGGTTTTCGAGTTGTGTCCGTTGTCAAGTGTGACCGTGAACGAGCCGCTTACGGCTATTATGAATTCACGGCATTTCTTGTGGGCATGTCCGCCCCGGTTCTCCCCTGACGGCACATCGTAAACCCAGTACACGCGTTTAACCTCAAAGGGGATATGTCTTATGCTTTCCGCAAAAGTGAGATTTCCCCGCGGATCAGTTATTTTAGGAAGCTCAATGATTTTTCCTTCAGGAATGTTCATTACAATATTCTATTTTATTATTGTTTCTGCAAGACGTTTGGCTTTGTCGCGCAGGTATGTAGTGTCATCGTTTATGTCACCGTAGCATAGCACAACTCCCATGCGGCGGTTGACATGCTGTTGCTGTTTCCCGAAAATCCTGATGCGTGTCCTGTCTTCTTTCAGGGCATCGATAAGGTTGTATTCCGGCTCATGTGCGGCTTCCTCTTTTGCCAGAACGACCGCACTTGCACCGGCATGTTCAAGGTGTATGGCAGGTATGGGAAGTCCCATTACGGCACGGAAATGCAGTTCGAACTCATTCAGATTAAGCGTGTGCCCGAGCGTCACCATACCTGTGTCGTGCGGTCTTGGTGACAGTTCTGAGAAGATGACTCCCTTGTCGCGGGTCAGGAAGAACTCCACGCCCCATATTCCGGCTCCGGTCAGTGCTCTTGTTACGGCGTCCGCCATTCGCCGGGCTTCATTAAGGTCGTCCTCGTTTATAGTGAACGGTTGCCAGCTTTCGCGGTAGTCGCCGCTTTTCTGTACGTGTCCTATCGGCGGACAGAACAGGGTCGGACCGTCTTTCTGTGTTACTGTGAGCAGTGTGAATTCGCTGTCGAAGTGTATGAATTCCTCTATTATTATTTCCTTTACGTCGCCTCTGCTGCCTGCCATCGCCTCATTGAACGAGTTTTCAAGGTCGTCCGGCGTCTTTGCAACGGTCTGTCCGTGTCCCGAGGAAGACATCAGCGGCTTGACGACACAAGGGAATCCGATTATCGCAGCGTATTCTTTCAGTTCGTCAAGAGTCTTCGCGTAAAAGTATTTTGCCGTTTTCAGCCCCAATTCTTTTGCCGCAAGGTCACGTATAGCCTTACGGTTCATGGTGAAGTTAACGGCTTTCGCACTCGGTACGACCTGTATTCCGCGCTTCTCGATGTCGAAAAGCCGCTCTGTGCGTATGGCTTCTATCTCCGGTACTATTATGTCAGGACGGTGCTTGTTTACAACATTCTTGAGCATGTCTCCGTCGAGCATGTTGAACACTTCATACTCATCAGCCACCTGCATTGCAGGTGCGCCGGCATATCTGTCGCATGCTATCACATATTGTCCGGCACGTTTTGCTGCGATGACAAATTCTTTTCCGAGTTCTCCTGAACCCAATAGCAGTATCTTCTTCATAATGTTCTTTTATTTTATTATTTGCCTTATCATCTGCCATTCCGGCGATACGGCGATTTTGCGAAGGCTTGTTTCCATTATCTTCCTCATCGTTTCCTCCGACAGCTTGCGCTCATGTGCTATGTCGCAAAGGCTTTTCACCGGATTGCCGAACAGTCCGTAGTAATCCTTCAGCGCTTTCTCATCGTCCGGAGGGATTATGCGTATGAGGTGCATGATGTAATGTTCTACCTTCTCACTTACACAGTCGGGCTCTTTCCCGAGCCGTATGAGGAAGTGGTGAAGTTCTTCTGAAATCGTATCCATATCTTATGCCGCTTTATATGCAGACGGTTGTGTTGAATAAAAACATTTATAACTGTTGTTGGGGTGCTGTATGTTGTGTGACGGCAGACTTTATACTGAAAATTTCACCATGCGTCCGTGATGCTCCGGAACCGCATGATGAAATTCTGCCGCAGATGACATCGCTTATCTGTTGCCGTACATCTGTTCGTAATATTTCTGATATTCGCCGCTTGTCACATCCTTTATCCAGTCCTGATGTTCCAGATTCCAGCGTATTGTCTTTACTATTCCGTCGGCGAATTTTGTCTCCGGATACCATCCGAGCTCGTTCTTTATCTTTGTCGGGTCGATGGCATAACGCTGGTCATGTCCCAACCTGTCTGCCACAAAAGTGATCAGTCCGTCGTTTATCCAGTCAATTCTTATGTCGCCGTTCTCGTCGAGTTCCTGTTTCCTGAGCACTTTCCTGAGTTCCGGCTCGTTCTCCATCATGTCGTGGATGGTCTTTATTGTGAGTTTGACAATGTCGATGTTCTTCATCTCGTTGTGTCCTCCAACGTTGTAAACCTGACCGTCACGACCCTCCCGTACAACGAGGTCGATTGCCTTGCAATGGTCTTCAACGTAGAGCCAGTCGCGCACATTCTCTCCCTTTCCGTACACCGGGAGCTTCTTTCCTTCAAGTATATTGTTAATGATAAGGGGTATAAGCTTTTCCGGGAAATGGTAAGGACCGTAGTTGTTAGAGCATCGTGTTATGGTGACAGGCATGTGGTAAGTGTCGTGATATGCCATTACGAAAAGGTCGGCGCTTGTCTTTGACGCGCTGTACGGACTGTGCGGGCAAAGTGGAGTGTCCTCCGTGAAGAATCCTTCCGGACCGAGTGAGCCGTAAACCTCGTCGGTCGCAACCTGATGAAAACGCTTTCCTGCCTTCCATACAGGGTATCCGGCATCGTCCTTTCCTGTAACCCATGCCTTGCGGGCTGCATCCAACAGGTTCTGCGTTCCGAGGATGTTTACCGACAGGAACAGCTGCGGGTCCTCAATACTCCGGTCGACATGGCTTTCTGCGGCAAAGTTTACAACATAGTCGATGTCGTTTTCGGCAAACAGTCTGTCAGCGAGTTCTCTGTCCCTTATGTCTCCGCGGACGAAGAAGCAACGCTCGTTGTCGATGTCGTCTTTAATTGTGCCGAGGTTTCCGGCGTAGGTCAGAAGGTCGAGCACAATGACTTTGATGTCCTCATTTTTGTACTTTCTGTGAAGCAGGTACTTGATGAAGTTCGCACCAATGAATCCTGCGGCTCCTGTTACAAGATAAGTCTTCATGTCTATATACTTTTTTTAATGATTTTTCCTTTTGCGTCCGTATGCTCCGTGTGGTTATGTCCGTGGCGTCAAGTCGCCAGAACTTCGGTCTGCATATGCGGCTTCTCCTTCATCGCCAGCGTCAGGAAGCAATCCCGCGGCACACACCTCCGTATGCATGCACGTATATGATAGGCGGCGGGACGTGTGTATTGCCGTTCTACCCGTCGTAATCGTTCTGTATCACTTTGCGCGGATCAGCCAGCGTGATGACCTCGCAGTCTTTGAAGCGGCTGCCGTCTATGGTCAGCCTTACGAGCGTCCTGTCCACGTGCCATCCCTGAAGTCCAGCCGCTCCGGGGTTGATGTGCAGCAGTCCGAGAGTCTTGTCATATTTTATTTTAAGTATATGCGAGTGTCCGCTTATGAACAGCTGTGGCGGTGAGGCATATATTCTGTTTCTTATGCTTGCGTCGTAGCGTCCCGGATATCCGCCTATATGTTTCATAAGTACATCCACATCCTCGCACCTGAATCTGAGTATCTCCGGAAACATCCGTCTCAGTTCCCCTCCGTCACAGTTGCCGCATACGGCTCGAAGGGGGCGGAAGGCAGCCAGTCTTTCTGCGAGCTGTGTGGAGCATATGTCTCCGGCATGCCATATCTCATCGCATGTCTCAAAGTATTCCAGATATTTGTCGTCCCAATATGAGTGGGTGTCGCTTATTATTCCAATCCTTTTCATTGCAAACGTACTCCTTGGAAAGAAGTCATGGCACGGTTACAAGTCTTGCCATGCAAAGATAATGATATTATTTAAATGTAGCAAGCATGTATTTTGTTTTTATCCCCTGCGTCACGGTTATACTCCCCGGCAAGGGTCTGACGTCATGTTCTCTGCATCAGATTGCCTGTACGTCTGCAAAGGAACACGAGCAGCAGTGTAGTCAGAACGGCGGCAGCTGAATATGAATAGAAACTGAATGCGGCTGGTCTTGCAAGATAGTCTATCGCCGGCTCTTCGAGAAAGTAGAACAGCAGACTGTTTGTCCCGATGTAGCCAAGCATCCGGTTGCTGATGTTCACGTAGCGTACGGCGTTTATCATGACCGCAGAGAACAGCAGACTTGATATTGTTGGGTTGGGGTGGAAGTATTGCAGCAAGGCAAACAACAGTGTGCCCGGCAGGATGACATATACCGGCTGTATATGCCTCAGCCTGTCGTAGAAAAGGGCGGTTAGCATGCCTGACGGGAAGTTGAGCACCGTGATGAACCACCACGGATCCATTTCTAACACGTAATTTGCCAGACAATAGTATGCCACGCACACCGAAGAGACTGCCAGCACGCATGCCCTTGGATTTCTGAAAACCTTGAATATGACGATGGAGAGGACGTAAAGACCTATTATGACCTTATAGAACCACGCCTCGTTGGCAGGTGGTATGTCAAGAGAAAGAAACGATGTGAGCAGCCGGGGAGTAAGCTGACTGCTGTCATACAGTATATATATGATGAGGCTTACTGCCCAAAGCCACAGGTAGGGAATGAACAGTCTGATGAATTTGCTCCTTATGTATGCCCTGCCGGAAAGCCTGTTGCGTCGCAGCGAGAAGAACATTCCGAATCCTGAAAGAAACAGAAAGACGCCTGTGCCTCCATATCCCCACAGCCATCCTGTGCCCACATCGGCGAGCCAGCTGTCCGTGTGGCATCCGGGCATGTCTATGGCACTGAGGTATGTGTGGTGCACGATAATCATAATCATGCACACTCCTCTCAGGGCATAAGAGTCGTTTTTCTCCAGCAGACCGTGTACCTTCATGTACGTAGGCGGCTTATGTTGTCACATACCGAACTTTTTCCGGATGAAGTCCTTTATGAGTTCTTCGGTCTTTTCCATTCCGAGTATGCTCGAGTTGACGCACAGATCGTACGACGCGGAGTAGCCCCATTTCTTGCCTGTGTAGTAATTATAATATGTGGAGCGTTCGCTTTCCCTGTCGTTTATTATTTTCATTGCGGTCTCGGCTCCGCATCCGTGTCTTTTGGCAACGCGCTCTATCCGTTCCTTTATATCCGCCGTGATGAATATGTTGACTGTGTTCTCATATTCGCGCAGCACGTAGTCGGCACACCGACCCACAAACACGCACGAGCCTTCCTGCGCCGCCTTGCGTATGGCATCGCTCTGAAACTGGAACAGACTTTCCTGTGACAGCCGGTTGTTGTAGAATCCCGAGCTTGAGAGGAACGGCATGTGGGCGTAGAAGAAAGACTTGAGGAATCCTTTCTGCTCATCGTTCTGCTCGAAGAACTTCTCACAGAAGCCGCTCTCCTTAGCCGCAAGGTTAAGCAGTTCCTTATCATAGAACTTGCATCCGAAGTCTTTGGCAAGCATCGAAGCGATGATGCGTCCGCCGCTTCCGAGCTGGCGGCCCACGTTTATTATTATCTTTTTGTCATCCATTGGTGAGCTCTCTATATTGTTTTTTGAATTTTTTCATGTATAAAACCATTATCCATGCGGCTATGATTGCCGCAATGGCGTCGGATGCCGGCATTGCCGCCCACACGCCGTCTATGCCGAACATATGTGGCAGAACAATGAGAAGCGGCAGCAGGAACAGCAGTTGTCTCGACAGCGAGAGGAATATGCTTATCTTGGCTTTGCCTATACTCTGGAAAAAGTTGGTCACCACCATCTGGTAGCCCACTACGGGGAACATCAACATGATGGTGCGTATGCCCTCTACAGACATGTCGATGAGTGTGGCGTCTGTGGTGAACAGCCTTGCGCACAGCTCGGGTATGACCATCGCGATGACGAATCCTGTAGTCATGATCACGGTCGCCGCTATCATCGCATACTTCAGAACCCGCATCATCCTGTCAAGCTGCTGCGAGCCGTAGTTGTATCCGGCGATGGGCTGCATGCCCTGGTTCAGACCCATGTTTATCATCACAAAGATGAACGCCACGCGGTTGGCGATGCCGTATGCGCCCACCGCAAGGTCGCCGCCATACTTCACCAGGCTGTTGTTTATGAATATCACGATGATGCATGCGCACACATTCATCGAGAAAGGCGACAGACCTATGGCTATGATATTCCTCGCGATGTCGCGGTCGGGACGGTATATGCCCCTGTGCAGGTGCAGCAGTTCGTTCTTGTTGCTCATTATATGCATCTGCCATACCAGTGCGGCTATCTGCGAGAGCACCGTGGCGTATGCCGCACCGCTTATGCCGAGACCGCATCCCCATATGAATATCGGGGCGAGAATGGCATTCATCACCACCGTGGCTATGGTTATGAACATGGCTTGTTTGGGCTTGCCTGTGGCGCGAAGCACGGCGTTTGTGCCGTAAAACAGCTGGCTGAACACGTTTGCCGCAAGGATGACTGTCATGTATTCGCGCGCATAGGGAAGCGTCTGATGGCTCGCTCCGAAAAAGCGAAGGATGGGGTCGAGAAAGAGAAGGCTGACAGCTCCCACCGCGATACCGATGACAATGTTGAGCGTCACGTTGTTTCCGAGAATGCGCTCCGCCGTCTTGTAGTCTTTCTGACCGAGCTTCACGGACAGATAAGTGGACGCACCTATACCTACGGCAGCACCGAACGCCGCTGTGAGGTTCATGAAAGGGAAGGTGATGGCAAGTCCTGAAATTGCCATGGCACCCACGCCCTGCCCTATGAATATGCTGTCAATCATGTTGTAGAGCGAGGCTGCCGTCATTGCTATGATGGCGGGCAGGGCATACTGCATGAGCAGTTTGCCTACCGGTTTGGTGCCTAATTCTAATGTTGCTTGTTTATTATCCATAATTAAAAATCCTGTGCAAAGTTACTGCAATTTGCAGATATACGAAATAAATTGGCTTTGTTTTTCAGGTCTCCGTATTCATTTTATTTACCGTTACGGACGGCACGGCTGCTCTCCGATATACTTATATTATTTTGATGGAACACCGCTTGCAGATTCATGACATGATGCATAATTATGCAGGAAAACGTTCCTGAGAATGCATTAATATACATCGGAACGTTCAAATTAAGGCGGTATTTGCACAGAGAAGTCCGTCCGGCGGCAAATACGTGATTTTCGGGCGTTTTACGCAACTGTCTGTATGCCAACGGATTGTGTTTTTCAGTCTTCCTGTTCCGTCATTTCAGCTTTGCAGAAAAGGCTTTTCGGTGTTGCGGAAAAGGCTCTTTCGCGTTGCAGAACATGCTTTCCCGCATGCCGGAAAAGGCTGTCCTGAATGCTGAAAGAGGCTTTCCTGTGCAGGAAAAGTCTGACTCGGACTGAGCCGGAAGCCAAAAGCCGGTGTACGGAAGCCTTTCCGACGTGCCGTGACAGCGTTTTCGGTGGTTTGCGTCATCTGTTTTGCGAAAATAAAATGTCATGTTTTTTTACTTTCATAATGCATAAATATTCATCACCGTAAAGATGCTGCGGTATGTTTTCATTTCCGCACGAAGACTGCATTGTCCGGTGAATGATGTGTTACGTAAGGCGGTTTTTCGTGTAAAAAACAAACCGACGGAATATAAATTCCGCGCGGAATGGCGGATAGTTGAGAATATTTTATAAATTTGCATGACATGAGACGGCGGTACGGCATGACGGATGCCGATGCCTGCAACGAGTGAGACATACAAACATTAGAGTAAGGATAGCCGATGATAAATGCTCTTACCTTATACGAGTTGAACAATATGGTGGCGGAAGTCATCAGTTCTGTGATGCCCGATGAATATTGGGTAGAGGCGGAAATATCGGAGATGCGCGTAGTGAACGGGCATTGCTACATGGAGCTTGTGCAGAAGGCGGAGGACACGAAGACGCCCGTAGCCCGCGCCTCGGCAAAATGCTGGCGCACACACTGGGCTCTTGTCAAGGCTGCGTTCGTGCGTGTCACGGGGCGGGATCTGAACACCGGGATGAAGGTGATGATGCGTGTGCATGCCGACTTTCACGAGGCTTACGGCTTCTCATGGATTGTCACAGACATAAATCCGGAATACACGCTCGGCGACATGGCTCGCAGGCGTCGCGAGATAATAGCCCGTCTGAAGGAGGAGGGCGTCCTTGAACTGCAGAAGGAGCTCATGCTGCCACTCTTCATGCAGCGTGTGGCGGTAGTGTCGAGCGACAATGCAGCCGGATATGACGACTTCTGCAACCAGCTGCACGACAACGGCAAGGGGCTTGCCTTCACCGTAAGGCTGTTCCCCGCGGTGATGCAGGGCGAGGCGACCGAACGCAGTGTGATAGCAGCCCTGAACGAGATATATTCGAGGGCGGACGAGTTTGATGTGGTGGTAATAATAAGAGGTGGCGGCGCAACGAGCGATTTGTCCGGCTTCGACACGCTGAGTCTGGCGGAGAACGTGGCAAATTTCCCTCTGCCGGTAATCGTAGGCATTGGCCACAACAGGGATGAGAGCGTGCTCGACATGGTGGCTAACCAAAGCGTGAAGACGCCCACGGCTGCCGCCGCGTTCCTTGTGGACAGGCTGGCTGCAGTGGCTGCGCAGGTGGACAGTGCGGCGGCGTTTGTCGCAAAATATGCCGCAGACATGATGGAGCGTGAGAACAGCCGCATAAAATATCTGTCCACGGTGCTGCCGTCGCTCTATGCCACGGTGAGAAACCGTGAGACTTCGGAGCTGGCACAGTTGCGCGACAGACTGTATGTCGCCGTGAGGCAGACGGCGGCAGACGAGAGAGCCCGGCTCGGGACAATGCCCCTGCGGCTTGCCGGAGCCGCGCGGCAGAGCATAACGGCAGGGCGTCACCGTCTGGAGATGCTCGGACAGCGCACCGAGGCGGTGGACCCGCAACGCATGCTGTCGCGCGGATACAGCATCACTCTGCACGACGGCAAAGCTGTGACCGACGCTTCCACACTGGCGGACGGCGACCGTCTTGAGACGGTCCTTGCGAAGGGCAGTGTGGTTTCTAAGATAGAAAGAGTATCAAAAAACAGAAGATAGGACTTTATGGCAAAGGAAACGCTGAAATACGAAGAGGCTATGACACGCCTCGAGAATATTGTCGCGGACATGGAGAACGGCAATCTTGACATCGATTCGCTCTGCGAGAAGGTGAAGACCGCACAGAAACTCATAAAGATGTGCCGCGACAAGCTCACCCGTACGGATGAGGAGATAAGGAAAATACTGACAGACAATCAGTGAATACGGTGCTTGCGGACACGAATTTATAGCTTCGGGGTATTTTCTGTGACAATTTATTGTGGAAATGTATTTTTATTGCTAATTTTGTCTCTCGGTTGTTTCATCATATGGAATATATAAATAATTCATGGTTATGAAAGATATAGACTGGTCAGGTTTGTCGTTCGGATATGTTCCGACCGACTATAACGTGCGTTGTTGCTACAACAACGGCAAGTGGGGAGAGATAGAAGTGTGCTCAGACGAATATCTGAAACTGCATATGGCAGCCACCTGCCTGCACTACGGACAGGAGGCTTTCGAGGGACTGAAGGCTTTCCGCTGCCCGGACGGGAAAGTGAGGGTGTTCCGCATGGACGAGAACGCCGCACGCCTGCAGAGCACCTGCCGCGGAATAATGATGCCGGAAGTGCCGACAGAACTGTTCTGCGAGATGGTGAAGAAGGTGGTGCGTCTCAATCAGGAATACATTCCTACCTACGAGAGCGGAGCGTCTCTCTACATCCGTCCGCTGCTCATCGGCACCACGGCGCAGGTGGGCGTGCATCCCGCAACGGAATACATGTTCCTTATATTCGTAACTCCCGTGGGTCCTTACTTCAAGGGAGGATTCTCCACCAATCCTTATGTCATAATACGCGATTACGACCGCTCGGCACCGCTCGGCACCGGTGTATACAAGGTGGGAGGCAACTATGCGGCGTCGCTGAAGGCAAACGCCATCGCACATGAGAAGGGTTATGCCTGTGAGTTCTATCTTGACGCCAAGGAGAAGAAATACATGGACGAGTGTGGCGCGGCGAACTTCTTCGGTATAAAGAACAACACTTATGTCACGCCCAAGTCGACATCGATACTTCCGAGCATCACCAACAAGAGTCTGATGCAGCTTGCACGCGACTACGGCATGACCGTGGAGCAGCGTCAGATACCGGAGGAGGAGCTCGAGACATTCGAGGAAGCCGGAGCGTGCGGCACTGCGGCGGTCATCAGTCCTATCTCCTATATCGACGATCTTGACACAGGCAAGCGTTACGTATTCAGCAAGGACGGACAGCCCGGACCCATATCCAGAAAACTGTATGAGCATCTGCGCGGCATACAGTATGGCACGGAGGAGGACAGGCACGGCTGGACAACAGTGGTGATTGGCTGACCGTAAACGGTGATTTAACAGATAATGTCAAACTTTAAAAATAAAAGATTATGCTAAGTAAGAAAATAGAAGAGGCTATCAATGCCCAGATAAACGCAGAACTGTGGTCTGCTTATCTTTATATGTCAATGGCTGCATATTGTCATGCAAAGGGTAATCCCGGCATGGGCAAATGGTTTGAGGTGCAGTTTCAGGAGGAACAGGACCATGCCAAGGTGTTTTTCAACTACATCATATCGCGCGGCGGCAATGTGACCCTTACTCCGATAAAGGCGGTGCCGACGACATGGGACTCCATTCTCGACGTTTTTGAGAGCACACTCGCACACGAGCGTAGTGTGACAGGGCTTATCAACAAGCTTTTCGCACTGACAACGGCAGAGAATGATTACGCCACCCAGAGCATGCTCAAATGGTTCATAGACGAGCAGGTGGAGGAGGAAGAGACCGCACAGACCATCATCGACAACCTGAAGATGATAAAGGACAACGGTTACGGACTCTATATGCTTGACAAGGAGCTCGGAGCGCGTTCGTATACACAGGCTGCGCCGCTGGCTGGCAAATAAGATATGTCAACTTATAGGGCGCATGTCTGGCAAACGGACAGGTGACCCGTTATGGTTAAAGGACGGACCGACATTACGCGAAAAGCGTGATTCCGGTCCGTCCTGCATATTTGTACAATCCTCAATCTTCCATGATTACATTGCCGTAGGAAATCTATGGACATTACAATGTGTTGCCTTCAGCAATGTCACTAAGAACAGTATGTGTGTCTGTGCCGGTGATTGTATCGGTACATATGAGCATATCCGCATGCCATCAGCACGTGTCTATGCGGTATTACGGTTGATAATGGTGAGATGACAACGGTCTGTTAATGATTCTGTGGCGACATTCTGAAGTTGATAGGGATGCTGAGTTTGATGTTCACAGGTTTGCCTTTGTTTGTCGCGGGAGTGAAGTCGGGTAGAATATCTATTATGCGCTCTGCCTCAGAGTTGAGACATTCATGAGCTGGCTCTACCACAACAGGATTGCACACAGAGCCGTCGGACTTAACTACAAAACTCACAATAACACGCCCCTCAATATTGTGCCGCAATGCATATAGTGGATATCTCAGGTTTTGTGTGATGAATTCGTTCAGTGCGTCGAACCCTCCGGGATATTCAGGCAAGACGTCCGCATTCATAAGGACGTCTTTCTCTTTAATGCTATGGTCCCATGACGGTTTTATGTAACTGATGTATGTCGTCCCGTCCACAGTGGTTGTTCCCAGCGGAATGGACGTGGATGACTCATATTCAAGTCCCGGATTGAATGTGTAGTACACGATGTAGCGGTTGCCTCCGACGTGTTTCACCTCAAGACTTTTGAGCGCATCCTCACCGCTGTCCTGCGCTCTGATTATCTCATCCGTCATTGACAGTCTTGTGGCTTTGGCTGTTTGTTTGATGCACTTGCGTGTCATGAATTCTTTCCTGATGTCTTCCGGTTTCTCGTCAGAATCAATGAATGTTGCGATATAGCGTTCGTAGAATTCGTAGATACGGGCTTTTGCTTCGGTGACATCCGAGTCTTCATAGGTTACTGCTGTATATCCGGACGTTGCGTTTTCCTTAGTTGGAGTTCCGGCAGGACGGGCTGTGACGCTCCATCCTGCCATAATAACCAATGCAATTATTGTGTTTCTCATATTCATAATCACTTTTTTACTGGTGTTTCCTTTCAGAGTCGTTTGATGTCAGAGCGATATGCCTTTCTCCATGTCGAGTCTGCTGTCAGGATTTGTGGTGTTGGCTTGTGTCGCTTTGACGGGTATGTCGACTGTGTAATATGTGTCGTCGGAGGATATTTGCTGCTGAGGCAGAGTGTTTACCTGTGTGTAGAGAGCCTCTGCGGCGTCAGCGTCCTCCGGCGCATGATATATGCGGATGATGCATGAACGGTCTCCCAGGAACAATGTTTCCGGAATGCATTCAGCCAGCCCGCCTTCTTCGGTCAGTGCAATGTGCAATATCATATTGCAGTCCTTTTTTATGTAAAGGCGTGAGGCAATGCTCTGGAGAGTCTCCTTTGTCTTTGCCGGCATCTGGTTCAGAGACACCTGCTCCGACATGTTGTCGTGTTTTTTGAAGAATCTTATTGAATTGCTGACGAGCGGATAGTTGTCCATATTGTCGAAATGGATGTTGTCGCGTCCCAAAAGCAATCCTCTCGAACCGGAGGATTTCTCTTCCACCTTCTCGTAGTCCATGAAAACCACCTCGTTGTATCCGCGTGGTACGAATGAGATTCCGTGGAAGTCAGGCTTGAAAGTGTTTATCTTCAGATACACGTCAACGTTCCCGTCGTAGGCAGGATCTATGGAGTAATCGTTGTGCTCCACTATGCTGTCCGGCGATACTACCTCCCATCTTCCGCCGGCAAACTTTCCCGGCTTCTCCATGTTGGTGCGGAAACTGTACCACTCGTGGTCTTTGGTATAGACCTTGAACTCAGGTATGTAGTAGGTGTGGCCGTTATGCTTGGTTACACGCTGCCACATTCCGACGGCGTTTTTCTCTATCTGTTCCATTTGTGTCTTTCGTTGACCGTCCTTCTCTGCTTTTTGGGCAATGGCACAGCCTGCTGTTATTGCCAGTGCTATGACGGTTGCTGCAACTCTTTTTGTGTTCATAATCTTGTTGGTTTTATGATATTGTCTGTCTTTATGTTCTTGTTGTATGGTCACCTAATCAGATAACCTCCTGTGTTCGTGGCAATCATGCTCATTCGGGTGTTTGTAGCCACCCCGTAAGCAGTGCCCGGTTTCCATTTTATTGATTCCAGTTTGTCTTTCATCCTTTGCTTCACGATGTCTTCTATAGGCTCTTCGTCTTTGGCTTTTATGTCGATGATGTTCACTTTACCTATGCTTCCATCGGAATAGACCATGAATGTTATCTCCGCCATACGGTCGCCAAGTCCCTCCACGTTGCGCATGAAGGTGTTTGTTGTGCTGTCCGGAAGTGTCTTGAAGGACGGCAGTTCATGAGGCTTCATGTCGTCGCGGTCGAAAATGAGCGAACTTATGTATTTTCTGATGTTATTGTCTTTCAGCGGTGAAGTGAGGATATTGTCAATCACGTAACGTCCGTTGTTTATTGCAAGATGTACAGCCACATGCTTGTATTCGGCTTTCTTGGTGAAGAGAGCCTTGCCATATTCCACCATGTACCAGTTCATTTCGAGCGGCTGAACGTTCAGTGTGCGCTCTGCCCAAGAGTCTGTTTCGCTGTTGTCAAGCAGTGTTTTCTCAATATCGTTTCCAATGCGTGAAAGCATATCATCAGTGAAGTATGCGTTTATTATATTGCTCTCAATTCTCTCGCCGTGCGGTGTGAGCGCATATATGCATGATGAATAAAGACTGTACAGAAAGCGTGTCGGGTCGGTGACATGCTGTTTGTCGCTCATCCAGTCTAACGGCATTGTCATCGCCATGCTCACGGGTTTGCCGTCGATTTTAGCCGGACGCCATTTGGGCATTGTGTAGAATATGTCTTCCACACGTTTGTTTTGCTCCGCTGTGAGAGTTCCGATACAATGCACATCAGTCACGGTGCCGTCGCTCCTGACGATGAACCGTACCTTGACACGGTTGTCAGCCCGTAGTATATTGCCGATACTCTCTTGAATGTCACGCTTTGAACCGTTGCATACAGGCGCTTCGTCGGCATGTGTGTATACCTTTTCGTTTCTCAGCTTTTGTGACAAATGGTTTGCCATACCACGTTTTGTGTCTGTATAATCGACTGAACTCTTGTCTGAGGATGTTGTCTTGTATAAGTCGGCATGCTTCAAAAGACCTCTTGGATATGTTTTCTGTTTGCTTTCATCATCTGACGGATTGTTAACACCTACCGATGTCATGTATGTCCGTCCTATATGTATCCTGCCGTTTCTGTCAATGTGGCATTCGTTCACTTTTATGAGCCAGGAGTTTGTCCATACTTTATAATGCCTGTTGAGGCTCCAGTTGTCCACGTCGCGCGCTTCTGAAATGTCGAATGTAAGCAGTGTGTCTTGGGCATTGCACGCCCTGCTCTCTATCGCGAACACAGCTTTAGGGCTGTCTTGACCTATTATTTTGCTGTCGGTAATATTCCCGTTTCTGTCGACAACGCTCAGGCGGTAGTCGGTTGATTCGTCACTGTGCATGTTGGTGAACGCCACTGTATATCCGTTTCGTAACGACATCTTTTGCCCTTTTCCTGCCATTGTCAAATCCTGACTTGATGCAGTGCTTATTGCTTTTACGCTTTTCAGATTGTCAAGATCCAAATCTTCTGTATCCTTGTCCGCTTGGTCGTCTGCCTCAAGAATCGGAATTTTTATGCTCTCTTTTATTCTTTCGACAATCTCCTTTCTGCTTTCTTCCATTTCGGTTGCTATTGCCTCTATTTTAGGACTGGCAAAGGCTATCAGTGCAAAAGTACTTGCCGGTATGATGTAAAGGTATTTGCATATGGTCCATCGTCTGGATTTGTCTCTCAGCATCATTATTATTCTGGATTTGAGTGACGTGTGTGAGAATCCGTTTGCGACGGTAAGGAAATGAGGTTTCGCAAGACGCGAAACAAGAAGCAGCTGATATTCCTTCATTTGTGTGCCCTGTCTTAACACGTGCTCGTCTGCCTCATATTCGTGAATGGCGCACAGGTCGTGACGCAACATCCAAAGAACTGGGTTGAACCACTGCAATGTCTCTGCAATTGCCATTACTATAATGTCCGCAGAATGATGGCATGCCACGTGTGCGCGTTCGTGTGCTATCACTGCGTTATATGACGGTTCGCTGGCGTCTTTTTCGCCTATGACGATGCTTCTCATCCAACTGAACGGCTGTATGTCACCTTTGTGGCAGTATATTGTCGCGTTGTCGTCAAGCCTGCGTTTCCATATGCAGTCACGGTGTATGTATAGGTGCAGTGATATTATCTGTATTGTGCGTAATAAAAAGACAGATATTGTACCTATTATATATACCATGACCAGAATCAGAGGCAACATGCTTTTGCCTTCATTCTGTTCTTGTGGAGAAGCGATATCCTTTTCTGTATTTCCCGTGTATGCCGTTATGGTATTCTCGTTTATGCCAGATTGGATTTTACCGGTGCTTTCCTGAGTATTCTGAACCATCGGGGTCTGTGACAGCGCATTGTCGAGATAGTCCGTTGTCATTTCTCCTATTCTTGCGCTGTTGGTGCTTATGTTCATCACGGAAGCGTTATTCCATTCTATGTGTATTGACGGAATGATGAACGATACGGCAAGTATCGACAGCAGTACAATACGGTTCAGGCGGTGTCTTTTCTCATTTCTAAGGAATAGGGAAAACGGCAGGTACAGTATGGTAAGGCATAAAGCTGACTTTATCGAATATATAATGAGAGATACCATAGGCTTGAATATTTAGTTATGGTTTATTTTTTAGCTGAGGTTACAGGCTGTCTTTTCTATTTGCTGTTTATCAGTCGGATGAGTTCTTGGAGCTCATCGTCATTCAGATTCTCGTTTTTCACAAAGAAGGACACTAACGATTTGAATGAGCCTCCGAAAAAGGTGTTCTTCATTTCGTTCGTTTCCAGTTTCAAGTATTCGCTTTTGCTTATTGAAGGATAGAAAACAAAGTTCTTCATACCTTTGTTTTTTTCGTATTTGACGAAACCTTTTTGCGTCATGATTCTCAGAAAAGTAGCCAACGTGGTGTAGGCTGGTTTAGGCTCGGGAAATACAGATAGCAGTTCGTTTATGGTGGCTTTTTGTTTCTCCATGCTCCATAACAGTCCCATAATCTGTTTCTCGTGCTGTGTCATTTTTCTGTTTTTGTCCATAAATAGAGTTGTTCTGGTTTCATGTTTTTGCAAAGATATAGATTAAAAATATACAGAACAAACATTCTGTTATTAAATTTTTAGTAAACAAATGGTTTTAACTTTTGTTTTTAGTAAATGAATATCATATGACGGTTTTTATATTAATTATACCAGCTATCTGTATTATTGGTGCATATGACAGTGAAAACAGCAGCTTTTGTTTTGTATTATGCGTGATTTACAGTAACTTTGTCATCAAAAAACTATACGAAAATATGGGTAGGGGAAAATTAGAGAAGTTTGCTGATATGGAACGGTATGAGAACGTTTTCGAGTATCCGTATCATGTGATGGAGCAGAGACCTTTTGATATGAAAGGACAGTGGCGCGAACGATATTTTAAGAACGACGGACCGATTGTGCTCGAGTTGGGATGCGGACGAGGCGAATATACTGTGGAACTGGCAAAGCGTTTCCCTGAAACAAACTTCATTGGAGTTGACATAAAAGGTGCAAGAATGTGGAGCGGAGCGACCCAGGCTCTTGAAGAAAAGCTGCCTAATGTAGCATTCTTGCGTACTAATATAGAAATAATAGACCGGTTCTTTGACTGTGATGAAGTGCAGGAGATATGGCTTACGTTCAGCGATCCTCAAATGAAAAGCGTCCGAAAACGTCTTACGAGCACATATTTCATGAACCGTTACCGTAAATTCCTGACTGACGGAGGGCTTATACACCTTAAGACTGATTCTAATTTCCTGTTTACATATACTACATATATGATACAGCGAAACAGTCTTCCTTTGCTCTTTTCTACGGAAGATCTTTACCATACAGAGGGACTTGACGAGCAGACACGCAACATTCTGGGTATTAAAACATATTATGAGACCCAGTGGATAGAGCGAGGATTGAATATCCGTTATATGAAATTCAGACTTCTGCATGGCGGTGAGCTACATGAGCCTGATGTGGAGATTCCGCTCGATGAATACCGTAGTTACAAGCGTACAAAGCGCAGCGGACTCTCTGTAGCGAAGTAACTGTATACAATCAATGAGTAGTTGTATATTCCGGTTATTCTTCTCTATATATATAAATAATGTATATGGAGCTGCAATAACATATTTTTTATATATTTACAATTTTATAATGACATTTTTTTTGACTTATAGTGCTACTGAATTGTTATTAATATAAAAGCCAAAATTGTATATTACATGGACAGAAGAATTTTATTTTTTGCATCTCTATTGCTACTGGCTGGAGTGTCAGAGTTGTGGGCAGACACAAAGAAAGAGCCGGTGTCGTATGTCAATCCTATGATTGGAACAAGCGGTATGGGGCACACTTTTCCGGGAGCTTGTGCTCCGTTCGGAATTGTCCAGCTCAGTCCTGAAACCGACACAATACCACAGAACATAGACGGACGTTATGTTGGGAAGGTGTATGCATACTGTGCCGGTTACCAGCATGATGACCCGACAATCGTCGGATTCAGTCATACACATCTCAGTGGAACCGGACATTCTGATTTGGGAGACATTATGATAATGCCCCAGACGGGTGCGCTGAAACTTAATCCAGGTACAGCCGACAAGCCTGAAAACGGTTACAGGTCGCGTTTCTCACATGATACGGAAATCGCAGAGCCGGGATATTATGCCGTTACTCTCAGCGATTATAACATCAAGGCGGAGATGACGGCTACACAGAGAGTAGGTGTCCATCGTTACACTTTTCCTCAAGGCAATGACTGCCGCATAATCCTTGATATGCTGCATGGCATCTATAATTACGACGGTAAGGTGTTATGGAGCAGTCTGAGAGTGGAGAATGACACATTGATTACAGGTTATCGCATAACCAACGGTTGGGCTCGTTGCAACTATACTTATTTTGCGATGTCACTAAGCAAGCCTATAAAGGATTATGGATATAAGGACATGAAGACTCCCAAATATCAAGGTTTCTGGCGGAAGTTCAATGTCAACCGCAACTTTCCGGAGATTGCGGGGCGCGATATAGTGGCTTACTTCAATTTCGACAACAGCGATTCACAGCCGCTTGTCATTAAAGTGGCATTGTCGGCGGTAGGGACAGACGGCGCGTTGAAGAACCTTCGTGCGGAGGCTTCAGGCAAATCATTTGACCAGATTCGTACAGAGACCGAAGGACTTTGGAATCATGAGCTCGGGCTAATAGAATGTGAGGGAACCGATGATCAGAAAGCCATGCTCTATACGTCGCTTTATCACACTATGATCAATCCTTCCATATACATGGATGTGGACAGAAGATACCGTGGACTTGACGGTAATATACATGTCGCAGAGGATTTTGACAATTATACCATATTCTCTGTCTGGGATACTTATCGTGCGCTCCATCCGCTTCTCGGGCTTATAAAACCAGACCGTAATACGGATATGGTCAAGTCGATGATAGCCCATCAGCAACAGAGTGTGCACCATATGCTGCCCGTCTGGAGCCTTATGGCAAATGAGGGATGGTGTATGACAGGCTATCATGCCGTAACTGTTTTGGCAGACGCGCTTGTAAAAGGTGCTGATATCGACCGCGACGCAGCGATGAAGGCTATGGTTGAAACCGCCACCTGCCCTTATTATGAGAGTCTTGGAGACTATATGAGGCTCGGTTATGCACCGTTCGACAAGAACGGCACAGCCGCTTCGAATACTCTCGAGTATTCTTTTGACGACTGGACCATATACAGTGCAGCCAAACATTTGGGAATGGAAGATATTGCGCGGCAGTTTGAAAAGCGTGCGCTTTATTATCGTAATACATTCGATAAGAGCATCGGATTCGCCAATGCGCGCTATTCCGACGGTTCATTCAAGAAAGACCTTGATCCTTACCAGACATCCGGTGAAGGTTTTATCGAAGGCAATTCGTGGAACTTCTCGTTCCAGGCGCCTCAGGATGTGGATGGTCTGATAAGTCTGTTTGGAGGAGATAAGGCGTTCATAGGTAAACTGGACAGACTTTTCGAGATGGATCTTCCTGCCAAATATTATGAGCACAATGAAGACGTTACGGCAGACTGCCTCGTCGGAGGATATGTTCATGGCAACGAGCCGAGCCATCATATACCTTATCTCTATGCGTGGACGTCACAGCCATGGAAGACCCAGACATGGATGCGCACTATTATGAACAAGATGTACCGTAACCATATACGCGGTCTGGGAGGCAATGATGACTGCGGTCAGATGTCCGCATGGTATATCTTCTCGGCTATGGGCTTCTATCCGGTTTGTCCCGGAAGTGACCAGTATGTGTTGGGGGCGCCATATCTCCCGTATATGGATGTAACCCTTTCTAACGGCAAGCACATCATCATCAAAGCTCCGAATGTGAGCGACAAGAACAGATATGTGCGCAGTGTGAAGATAAACGGCAAGCCATACTCAAAGATGTATGTCACTCACTCAATGCTTGACAGCGGATGCGAGATTGAGTTTGTCATGGGCAGCAAACCAAACAAGAAACGCGGTCTGGCTGAATCAGACAAGCCATACTCAATGACAAAAGGAGCATAAGCGCCTTTACGGTTTTGCGATAAAAAAAGGAATCATATAAAAACATTAATAACAATGAAAATCGGAAAGACTATTACAATCGCCGCTTTGGTTGGCGGTATGGTGATGTTCACGGCATGTGGAACATCCAAAAAGGCTGCTTCAGCCGGTAAGTGGGAAAGCTTTAAGATTAAAGACATCTTTTTTGACGATCAGGCACCTGACAGCAAGGGCTCTAAAATCTATCATGCCATCATTCCCGACCCTGAGGCTTATATAAACAAAGTGTCGCGCGAGGTGCTCAACACTCTCTATTTCTCACCAAAAGACAGTATTCCCGCATTGGAAAGACTGCACTATAAGCTTGAAGACACAAAAGGTATCTCGGCAAAGGGTGGCGGCAACGGCTATGTGGACATATTCTACAGCACGCGCCATGTGGAGCGTTCGTTTGCCAATAACGATACGGCTCGCGTTGATTTCGAGACAAGAGGAGTGTTGCTTCATGAGCTTACCCACGCTTTCCAGCTTGAGCCGCAGGGTATTGGCAACTATGGAAACAGCAAGACGGTATGGGCGTTCATCGAAGGCATGGCTGATGCAGTGCGTGTTGCCAACGGCGGTTTCCACGGTGAGCAGGACCGTCCTAAAGGCGGCAACTATACTGACGGATACCGTCATGCAGGCTATTTCTTCGTATGGATAAGAGACCATAAGGACCCAGACTTCCTGCGTAAGTTCAACCGTTCTACTCTTGAGGTCGTTCCATGGTCGTGGGACGGAGCCATAAAACACATCCTCGGCGATAAATACACCATGGACGGACTGTGGCATGAATATCAGGTTGCTGTAGGCGACATAAAGGAATAAAAACATAAAAAGGAATGAGAAAATACGTATTGATGACAGTCATGGCTTTGTTCATGACTGTTTACGCAAATCAGGATGGTGGCGCGCGCCTTATAGACTATGTCAATCCGTTTGTCGGAACAGACGGATACGGCAATGTATATCCGGGCGCGCAGATTCCTTTCGGAGGAATACAGATAAGTCCGGACACGGACGAACATTTCTATGATTGCGCTTCTGGCTACAAGTGGAACAGACAGTCCATACAGGGATTCTCGCTCACTCATCTCAGCGGAACAGGCATTCCGGACCTCGGCGACTTTCTTTTTATGCCCGGTACGGGCGAGATAAAGCTCAATCCTGGCACCGATGAGAATCCTGACGAGGGCTACCGCTCACGTTTTTCACATGAAGAAGAGAAAGCCACTCCGGGATATTACGGTGTTATGCTGAAAGATTACGGGGTGAAGGCAGAGATGACCTCTGCTGTGCGAAGCGGCATGTTCCGCTTCACTTATCCCAAGTCTGACAAGTCGTTCATTCTTATTGATCTCAACCACACGTTGTGGCAGAAATGCGTTTGGTCCAACATACGCGTCGAGAACGACAGTGTCGTGACCGGCTATAAGCTTGTGAAAGGATGGGGACCGGAGCGTCACATATACTTCAGGGCTGTATTCTCCAAACCGTTGAAGAATTTCATGATTTATCAGGACCAGAAACCTGTGATATACAACACGTCCCGTTTCCGCAGCAACCGCGAGGCATGGGGACCTAACATCATGTTCACAGCCACATTCTCTACGGATGCCGACGAGGTCGTTACGGTCAAGACATCAATCTCCGCCATCAGTACCGACGGGGCGGCTCTCAATATGCGTGAGCTCGACGGCATGACTTTCGACAGTGTCAAAGCCCTTGCCGAGCAGAAGTGGGAGAAAGAACTCTCCACGTATACCATAAAGGGAACACGCGAACAGAAAGAGACTTTCTACACATCAGCATATCATGCCGCGCTGTGTCCGTTTGTATACAATGACGCCGACGGCTCTTATCTCGGACTCGACAAGAACGTCGAGAAAGAGAGCGGGTTCACAAACCGCACCGAGTTCTCTTTCTGGGACACGTACAGGGCATTTCATCCGCTGATGAATCTTGTGCATCAGGACATTCAGGCGGATGTGGCAAACTCCATGCTTGCACATTATGACAAGAGTGTGGAGAAGATGCTGCCCTACTGGTCGTTTGCCAGCAATGAGACATGGTGCATGATAGGCTATCATGCCGCGGCTATATTGGCAGACATGATATGCAAGGACGTCAAGGGATTCGACCACGAACGCGCCTTCGAGGCAATGGTCACAACGGCAATGAACAACAACTACGACTGCCTGCCTGAGTACCGTTCGCTCGGTTATGTGCCGTTCGACAAGGAGGCGGAATCGGTCTCGAAGACATTGGAATATGCCTACGACGATTACGCCATAGCACAGGCTGCGAAGAAACTCGGCAAGAATAAGGAATACGAATACTTCATGAACCGTGCCATGAGCTATCAGAATATCTATGACAGTCAGACGGGATACATGCGCGGCAAGGACGTTAACGGCAAGTGGCGCACTCCGTTTGCCCCTGTGGCTTATCAGGGACCGGGCTCGGTTCATGGCTGGGGCGACATCACGGAGGGCTTCACCGTGCAGTATCACTGGACCGTGCCGCAAGATGTCCAGGGGCTTATCAATCTGATGGGACGCGATCTTTTCCGCTCAAGACTTGACTCGCTGTTCCTCTACGAGTTGCCCGAGGACATACCGGGAGCACACGACATCCACGGACGTATAGGCGCATACTGGCACGGCAATGAGCCTTGCCACCACGTTGCCTATCTTTACAATTACATAGGCGAGGGATGGAAGTGCCAGAAATGGGTGCGTGAGGTTGTCGACAGGTTTTATGGCAACAAGCCGGGATCGTTGTGCGGAAACGACGACTGCGGTCAGATGTCGGCATGGTACATATTCAATTGTCTCGGCTTCTATCCTGTGTGTCCGGGCAGCGGATACTACAACATAGGCTCGCCTGCGCTGCCTGCCGTCGACGTAAGGATGAGCAACGGCAGCCACATCAGAATGACTGCCAGAAACTGGAGCAAGGATGCCGTATATATTAATAAGGTGTATGTCAACGGAAAACGCTACACCAAGTCGTATCTCACATGGGATGACGTGAAGAACGGCATTGATATAGAGTTTGTCATGAGCAAGAAGCCCAACCGCAAATGGGCTGTGGCAAAGGACGACATCGCTCCTTCCGTGTCGGTGGAAGGCAAGACTGTGGCATATAAGCACGGCATGCGTCTCTGATGCGTACTTGTATCAGGACATCACTGATATCATTGAGGACGGAGCCCAAGGGTTCCGTCCTTTCTTGTTGGCACCGGTATGTCGTGTCATTTTGCACTTCCCTTCTTGTCATATCAAGCGGATGTTCTAAATGAATTGCCGTCATATTGTGTGCTGTTCAGCAGCTGCATTTCAAAGTCCGATGATGATTTGTAGCGGGCTACACTACCGATGAGACTCTGGAATGAAGCCTTGAAGAGCACACAGGATGATGGCAAAGATGTATATAACATATGAGTAATTTTATAATATCGGTTAATTTTGAACAGCTACTTATAATATTTATTGTAACTTTGCCATGAAATATCCTTTCAAAGTCATCATTGCCGCAAGTGTGTGGTGGCTTTGCGCAGAGTCAGCCCGGATGCGGAAGACTTGCATGTTACAGTTTCGGGCACGATATTTGCATACATTTTATTCATATATTATATTACGGATTTCAATCAATAAAGCAATACAGACATGGTAATATATCCTGAAATAATAAGGAAGGCACTGGAAACAGTGATATATCCCGGCACGAAGAAGAACATCGTGGAAAGCGGGATGCTTGCCGACAATATGAGAATAGACGGCATGAAGGTTTCGTTCTCGCTCATTTTCCCGCGCGAGACAGATCCTTTTCTAAAGTCGGTTGTGAAGGCGGCAGAGCACGCCATCCATTTCTACGTGTCAGAAGAGGCCGGGGTGACGATAACCACTGAGTTCACCTCAAAGGCACGTCCGAAGCCCGGAAAGATGCTGCCGCATGTGAGGAACGTTGTTGCTGTAAGCTCAGGCAAGGGCGGAGTAGGCAAGAGCACTGTGGCTGCCAACCTTGCAATAGCACTGGCAAAGCTGGGCTATAAAGTAGGAATACTCGACACTGACATCTTCGGTCCGTCGCTTCCGAAAATGTTCGATGTGGAGCGTGAGCGCATTTACAGCATAGAGAAAGACGGCCGAACACTCATCCAGCCGCTGGAGAAATATGGAGTGAAGCTTCTCAGCATAGGCTTCTTCGTGAATCCCGACACTGCGACTCTATGGCGCGGAGGCATGGCTTCAAACGCCTTGAAACAGCTCATAGCCGATGCCGACTGGGATGAACTCGACTACTTCATTCTCGACACGCCGCCGGGAACGAGCGACATTCACCTTACGCTGCTGCAGACGCTTGCCATCACCGGTGCGGTTATAGTCAGCACACCGCAGGACGTGGCTCTGGCTGACGCGCGCAAGGGCATCGACATGTACACAAACGACAAGGTGAACGTGCCGATTCTCGGACTTGTGGAAAACATGGCGTGGTTTACACCCGCCGAACTGCCGGAGAACAAGTACTACATCTTCGGCAAGGAAGGCTGCAAGAAGCTCGCCAAGGAAATGAATCTGCCGCTGCTCGCGCAGATACCGATAGTGCAGGGACTTTGCGAAAGCGGAGACGTGGGACAGCCGGCAGCACTCAACAGCGACTCCATTCTCGGTCAGGTGTTCCTCAATCTTGCGCAGGCGGTGGTGACGGTGGTCAACCGCAGGAACAAGGAAATGGGACCAACGAAGATAGTAGAGGTGAAAAGCTGAGGCGCGGATGCCGCATGCGGCATATTTTAAACGGTGCCCGTAGAAGCCTGATGTGTATGGCTTTTGCGGGCACCGTTATTTTTTATTCATCATCTTATAATGATGTCGTCAGTGGAACTGGTTGAGACTGCCTTTCCGCAACCTCTCACATGATTGTCCTTCAGCTCCACATGCCTTGCGTTGCGTACGACTATGCCGCAGTCGTTGGAGCCGTTGCCTATAATGGTGTTGCCGTATATGCGTATGTTCTCATGCAGGAATGTGTTGTCAGTCTGCGGTGCGTCTATCACCACGGCTATGCCCGACGCGCCGAATTGGGTTCCGGCTCCGAGCCCGCAGTTCACCATCACGTTGTCTGCAATGGTGACGTCTTTTGCATGACTGCCTTCTTTCCAGCCCGACTCCGCACCCACGTGGACAGCCGTTCCGGTGCAGCCTCTGAATATGTTTTCCTTTATTTCCACCCCGCGTGTCTTTACAAGCACTCCGCGAGCCATCTGTCCCCATACCGAATTGCGGCAGAAACTGAGTCTCGGAAGTTTGGATGCGTTCAGCAGATAGTATTCTCCGAAATTCTCGGGCAACTCTCCGTCCAGCCTCACCTTCACGTCCTTTGCTTTAGGAGCGTGTTCTACGTATGTCACCCTTAATGTCTTTTCAGGCACGAGTGTCGCTATGCGTACAAGCTCAAGGCTGTCGCCGACCTGTGGTATGTCAGCCGTCTGAGCGTGGGTAAATGTGGGTGAGCGCAACTGCAGCGTGACCGTGCCGTCCTCAACGGAAGCTATGTTGTGATAGTAGCCATGCACGTTCGTGGCGTCGTCGCCTTGTCCGCGGAAGCTGCATTCGTCGAAGCTGATGTGTCCGCGGCACGATGCGAAGTGCGTCGCGTCTGTGTTGGTGGAGAACACGAATCCTTCTGCCGGACTGACAGACAGCCGGTGTATTGTTATGTCGGTGCTGTCGAATCCTACGATTCCCATGCCCGGCTGTGAATGTATTGACACTCCATCGAGTGTTGTAGATGTGCTGTTGCCTATGAATATGGCAGGGCGGAAGTGGAAGGAGTGCAGGGCTGCAATGTAAGCGCCCCGAAGCCGTTGCGGCAAGTGCCCTTCAAATTCCACACGGTTGTTGCCCAACAGTCTGCGTCTGGGGAAGTAGAACGGTTCTGCGTAGAATCCGCTTATGGAACTGTCCCACAGTGTCATGCGTGTTATCGGTATGTCATCGGTTATGATGCGCCTTTCGTCAAATTGAACGACGAACGAGTTGTCCTTTATTTCCTGCACAATGCCCTGTGAGAACGGCTTGCGCTTGTAGTCGATTGTCAGTCCGCGTACTGTAAGGTTGCGGCAGTCGGTGATGGACAGCGGTTCCATCCATCCCTCACACATCAGTATCGCGCCTGTCGCCTCGATGGTGACTGAGTCTGAGCCGTTGAAGTCGAGTCCGCGCACGTATGGGTAGTATGGCGTGAAAATTACTTTCTCAGGGTCACCGCCCATTTTTCCTGACAGCACCTGCTGTTCCAGTTGTTCGGCTGCGGCATCGCGCAGGCGGTATGTTCCGGGCGGAACAGTAAGAGTCGTACCGGGATGGCGGCGGCAGTACTCGGCTGCCTTGCGCAGTGCGCGGGTGTCATCCTTGCCGTCATCGGGCTTCGCTCCGAATTCAAGTACGGAGACATTCTTGGCTGTAACCGGCAATGTGTGGAGTCCGGACAGCATAAATGAGAGCATAAAAAGTTTTACGATTGTGAGGTGTCTCATGGTTCATTGTTTTATGTTTAAGCGCAAAATTATAAAATTATATCGTATTATGCATGTCTTATATTCATTATTTCCCGTATATGCAATCTGTTTAACTCTGATTAACAATACTCCTTTTTTGATTCATATCGTTATGCATCATGCTGAATCTGTCATTATACTTCATATGCATGACGTGCTGTTGTCCTGTCTGTCAGATTCCGTTTTCGTCGTTGATGCGCCGGACTGCTGCTGCCAATGTGTGTAATCAGGATGCCGTCAGCAGTAGGGAAGATGTTTGGGATGCATGCTATTCCCAATCGGTGGTCGTACCGCCAAAGCTGTTTTTCCGCTTGATTATCGGCTCTTCATGCCTCTTGCGCACTGATGGGTTTATCTTGTCTCGCGTTTTTTTCTGTTGTATTCTGCCATATCTCATACTGAACGGGAAGCCAAAACGGAGGGAATTTGTATTTGATACGGATGAATTATGATATCCGAATCTGTATGATCGAGCGAAAAATCGGCACAGACGATAATGAATACCAGGTCTGGTCAGTGTATATTTATGCAATGTTGAAAGTAAAAAGATTTGACAGTACAGATTCGCAAAAGAGAGTTCCGCAACACGGTCGTGATGTTTCCGGGCAGGGTAGGTGAGCATTCCGAATCTGCCATTTGTACAGCCGGAAAGCCCGTTTGGCGGTTAAGACATGTCAGGAAACTGCTTTTTATGCATGTCTGTATGTATTGTGAGTTTGCGGAATGGTGTCTATTATGTGCCTGAAAAGGCTTTACCGGTGTCTGAAAGAGGCTTTATGGCATGCCGGAAAAGGCTTTCTTGTATGGCTGTGGAAGCAATGTCAGTGCCGCGCAATGTTTATTCTGTTGATTATCAGTATATTCCTGAAAATGCCGAAAACTCGCGTATTTGCCGGAGGAATGGTTCTCGCTTGAAAATATTGCAGTATTTCGAAGATATGGGTGCATAAATATGCAGTGACGGGAGGTATATATGCATATTTATGCACAGCCGTTTTTTCTTTTTGCAGCGCACTGCGGCGCGTCTCATTCCGCGCTTTCCGGTGTCGCCTTTTTGCCGTCGCGGCTGTCTTTTGTTTCGGCAGCCATCTTTCTGTATACCATGCATGCCGTTATGAGGTATACGGCTGACTGTATCCACAGACAGATATATTCGGTTTTAATGTCGGAGAACGTCGCTCCCATACTGTTCATCTTGATGAACGCCTGTATGCCGAATGTGGACGGGAATATGTAGGACACGTATTTCCAGAACTCCGGAATGTTGGTCGCAGGCCATGATATGCCTGATATGAAGAGCAGCGGCACTGACGTGAACACGACAAGCAGCATCACCTCCTCGCGCTCTTTCATGAACACAGAGACGGTCATCGCAAAGAAGATGCACGCCAGCAGGTAGGGCAGAAGGAACATGGCGAAGTCGCCGGGGTGAACGGTGTGTATGAAGTTGAATATGCGGGGTATGCCCAGAAGTACGTATGTGGCGAGCACGGTGAACATTGCGAGATAGCACAAAGTCTTGCCTGCCACTACCGGAAGGAGCGCGGTGGGTTTGGGAGCGAACATGTGGCGTAATTTTGAGGATCTTCTCTCTCTGACCGTACCGTTGCGCATTCCGATGCTCAGCAGCAGCACTTGCTGTATGATGAGTATGAGAACACCGGGAAGAATGAAGCTGCCGTATCCGCCGGTTGAGTTGAACATTGCCACCTCTTCAATGTTGATGGGGCTTGTCGTTATCTCGTCCTCGCGGTCGGTGTGGTTGCCCGACACGCTCTTCTGTATGTCTGAGTTTATCTCTCCGATGACTGTCGTGGTGGTCTGGTATATGGCTTTGTAGGTGAGCATCAGTGCCATGTTGCAGTACAGGCTCACTGTTGACTGCTCCATCCGGCTGACGCGGGTCTCAAAATCTTCCGGTATATATATCACTCCGTATACCTCCTGCAGACCGATAAGCCGCCGCGCCTCTTCAAGGCTTCCGCAGCGGTAGGCTGTCTCAACGTCGGGTGAGGCGTCGAGCATGCTTGTAAGCCTACGGCTGAGTCTGCTGTCAGAGTTGTCGACAACGGCAACAGGAACATCGCGCACTACTTCGTTGTTGTATATCCACGAATAGAGCAGCGGATAGAGCAGCGGCAGCAATACGGTGAATATGAGCAGACCCTCGTCTCTGACTATCTTCTTGGTCTCGTCTATCCATATTGTGCATATGTCGTTTATGATGGCTGTTATCTTGTTCATGTTACCTTTCGTCATTTTTATGGGATGTATACGTATTCCGATATTGCCTTATTGAGGCGCGGAAGTACGAAAACCGGCAGTGCCGCGAATATTATCAGCGCCACTATATTCTGCCATACGTCTGCCATGGGCATGCCGTTGAATATGCTTATCTGATAAATCATGAAGAAGTGGCGCAGCGGGAATATGGCAGAGAGCAGCTCGAGCTGCGGGTCCATGGCGAACGTCGGGAAGGCTGTGCCGGCAAGCGAGAAGCCGAGCACGGCAAGTAGTGAGCATACGCTCATGGACATTCGCATGGACGGGAATATGCCGAAGAAGAACAGACCCAGTCCTTGAGCCGAGAGTACTGACAGCAGTCCGAGTAACGCCATCGGCAGAATGCCGCCGGGGTGAGGGAAACCGAGTACGCCGAATACATACAGCATGTAGGCGTATATTATAATAAGGTGGATGACGAACTGTGGCAGCAGTTTCCCCAGAATGGCTGTCATGATGTTCCCTCCGGCTGTGGCGAGCCATTTGCGGGCGGTGCCTTGTTTCAGTTCACTGCCCACGGAGTAGGCTGTTATGAGGAAAATGAACAGGAACAGACAGCCGGGAATGAGTGTCGTGCTGAGGTAAATGTTGTAGTTCACCCAAGGGTTGTTCACTGCATGGAAGTCGAGTGTGACAGGCTGCAGGAACGTGCTTATCTGTTCTCCTGTGTATCCTTTTGCCGACATTGTGGCTGAACCGACTGACGCGGAGCCGAGCATTGAGATGGTTTTGAGGTCGCGGAACACAAGCGAACCAGCTGTCAGTGACGTGTTGCTGTAGTAGAATGATATTTCGGGGCGGCGTGCCGACAGCAGTTTGTCGGTGGTTCCTTGCGGAAAGAGCATGAAACCGTATATCTCGTTCTGCTGCATCGCGCGCCGCGCCGCGTTGAAGTCTTTGTAGTGTCCCTGTACCCTCGTTCCAGAAAAAGCGTCGAGGGTCCTTGTGAGTTTGCGCGTTGTGGCTGTGTTGTCGAGGTCTACGATGCCGACAGGCAGTTCCTTCGGCTGTCCTTCATCCATAAGTGAGGTGAAGAATATGGTCACTAACAGCGGGAACACAACCATGCACAAGAGATAGACCGGATTGGATTTCAGTCTGGAACTCTCTCTTGCCGCAAGGCGGAAAACACGGTTTATGAGTCTGTCACTATGCACTTACTTTTTCTTTATTATAAGCGACATTCCCGGACGCAGCCCGTCTATCTTGTCCAGTGGGCGTGCCTTAACCTCAAATGTTTTCAAATCGTATTCTCCGTTTGACTTTGTCGCTTTCCATGTGGCATACGAACCCTGGTCCTTGATGTAGTATACCTTCATTCTTATTTCCTTGTTGAATGCCGGCAGAAAAGCCTTGAAGACGCTGCCGTTCTTCATGCCTTCAAGCTGATCCTCACGTATGTTGAATGTTCCCCACATGTCGTTGAGCTGGGATATTGACATTATAGGTGAGCCGGCGCCTATCAGTTCGCCGGTCTTGGGATATATGTCGCTCACCTCGCCTTCCATCTGCGCGATCTGCATTGTCTCGTTTATGTAGGAGTTTACTTCCTCTACGGCACCTTTGGCTCTGTCCACCTGTGCGGCGGCTGCCTTCTTCTCTTCCTGGCGTGCACCGTTCACAGCCATGTCATACTGGCTCTGTGCCGCTTTTGTCTGTGCCTCGAGAGCCTTGTAGTTGGCAAATGCCTCGTCGCGTTTCTGCGCGGTCATCACGCCTTCGTCGAACAGACGCTGCACTCGTTCGTATGATTTCTTCGCTATGTCAAGTCCTGCTTTTGCCTGCTGGAGCAGTGCGTATGCGGCGCGTACCTGTTCCTTGCGTGCACCGTTGTTCGCCATCTCGCTCATGGCTGCGGCTGCGTTCTCTGCCGATTCAGCCTGCATCATCTTTGCCTTCACGTCAGGTGCGTCGATGATGGCAAGTGTGTCACCGGCTTTCACGTAGTCTCCTTCTTTCACGCGCAGTTCGAGTACGCGTCCGGGCACTTTGCTAGATACCCTGTATTCAGACACTTCTATCTGTCCCTGTATTATCTCCGGCTCTCTTGCCATGGCTATAGTGCCGATTATTACAGCAACTGTTATTGCAGCAACGGATATTGCTATCGCAATAATTATATTTCTCCTTTGTGTTTTTTCTGACATAACGATTCTATTCTAATATACCAAGTGCCTTCCTGAGATTGATTTGGCTTAGTTTGACATCTATTTCTGCATCTATCTTTTGTGACTGGGCTTGAAGCCAGGCTGTCTGTGCTTCCATCACGTCTGTGGTCTGCATGACGCCTTCTTTAAAGCCAAGGTTCGCGCTGCGAAGGTTTTCCTCAGCGCTTATTATGTTCTTGTTTGCCATACTGAGACGGCGGTTTGCCTCGTCTATTTTGAATTTGCTCTGGCTTACCTGAAGCTCTACTTTCTCCTGAGCCTCATTCAGTTCCAGCCTGGCAATGCTTGTCGCAATCTTGCTCGACTTGACTTTGTATTCGCTTTCAAACCAGTTCCATACGGGTATTCTTACAATCACGCCCACATTCCATACACCGGAGAACTTGTTTTCAAATCCGTTGTATATGTTGGGGTTTGTGGTTGTATATCCTGCGGTAAGGGCTACCTGAGGAAGATATGCGGCTCTTGTTATCTTTGTAGACTGTTCACTGATGCCTACAGCGTTCTCGAGCATTTTCAGTTCCGGACGGTTGCTTATTGCGGTCTGTACGTCGGCGTCTTGCTGAATGTTTTCCGTTATGATGTTGTCCCTGCTTTCATCTTCAAGGGTAATATCACTGTCGAGAGGCAGTCCGCAGAGCTGGCACAGATACATCTTGGCAAGTGACAGTCCGTTGTCAACCTGCGTGACGGTCATCTCAGCCTCGTTCACCTTCACGTTCACCCTCAGTCCGTCTGCCCTTGTTGCCACTCCTTCGCGTATCATCTTGGCTACATCGTCGTCAAGTTTGCGTACAAGGTCAAGATAACTGTGTGAAAGCTTCTGCTTGTGTTTTAATGATATGACAGTCCAATAGGCAAGGTCTATGTCGTATATTGTGTTTTGTCTTGTTGCTTCCGCGCCGTTTCTGGTAAGCTCCTCGTTTATTTTTGCCATCCTGTTCGCGGCAATTATGCCGCCACCCATGTATATGGGCTGTTTCAGCATGACGGAAGCCATGAACATGTTTCTCGTGTCTGTCTCAAAGGCGTCTACTATCTTATGCCCTGCATGATTCAGAACTTCTCCCATTGACGAGCCGAAGTGTGATATGAAATTGCCGAGATGACTTGCCTGTTCGGGTGTTATGATGCCCTGTTGCGTGAGGCTCGAGATGATGGGCGTCACTTCATTGCCTATCATTCCGTTCGCCTTATTGCCGATGTTGTTCAGTCCCGACTTCTGCTCATCGCTCAAAAGGGATATCTCCTTGCTTGTATATTCATATCCTCCAAGTACGTCTATTTTGGGAAGATACTTCGTCCTGACCGCCTTTCTGGTGTTTCTTGCAACTTCCTGTTCCAGTCTCGATATGCTGAGCTGTTTGTTGTTGCGGATTGCCATCGCTCTACAGCTGTCAAGACTGAGCAGCTGTTGTGCGGACGCGGACGACGCAATGCATAGGAATAATAATATGTTGGATAATCTTACCATTTATTTAAATGTAAAGCTTCTTGAACCAATCATGTTTCCATCGGCAAATATGCTTACCTGATATGTGCCTTCAACGAGTGTCTGCGTTACGTCCCAGTAGGTAGTGAGCGCAAGTTCCTGCCCGCCGTATTCAACGGTCTTCTTCATTGTACAGTTGAGGCTGCGGTTCTCGTAAGCAAAAGAGCCTGCGTTACCGAGCAATGCGCCGGTAGGTGATGTTATCCTTACATAGAATGTTTTCATACCGCTTTGAGCAGTCACATTCTTGGTTACGGTGAAGTTTACTTGTATTGTTTTACATTTCTTTATCTTCTTTGTGGACTTCCCACGCTTGTTGTTGAGAGTCATGGTGATGCCGGTAGCGTCGAGCTGTGCCGCAATCGCCACCTTCTCAGACAATGAGGCTTTTTCCGAACTGAGACCTTCTATCTGTCTGGTAGCCTCGGTGTACTGGCTTTTCACCCTTGAGTTCTCTTCCATCAGGTTCTGGTTCAACCTGTTCAAAGAGTCTATCTCCAGCACGTAACTGCGCAAAACGGCTCTTACGGTGGCAAGTTCTTTCTTCAGACGAGCTATTTCTCTGGCATCGCTGCTTTTCACTTGCCTGAGTTCTTCAAGCAGTCTCTGGGTCTTTTCCTGTTCAGCCGTGAGTTGTGCGACGATTGAGTCGTTGCTTATTTGCGTCTTCATCTCACTGTACTGGTTGGCAAACTGCATGTACTCGTTTTCCATTTCCTTCTTGTCAAGTTCGGCAAGTTCGAGCATGGCTTTGTTTTCCTGCTTCTGCTTCTGAAGTGTTATTACGAGATATGCGATGCTTCCCAAAAGTACTGTTCCGGCTATTGTTATTATTATCCAGGTCTTCTTGTTCATGTAAGTATGTTCTTTTGTTTTGCTGTTGAGAAATGTTTTGCAAATTTATGCCTTTTATCTTAAATGCGCAACAAAATTCATCTCGCATTTCTTAATATATCTAAAAAGATGCGATTTGCCGAAAAACAGGAGAGCGTATGCGTGATTCAAGCCCTTGTCTGCCCTTAAATCTCATCCTGATTCTGTGCTTGTTTCAGAACGGACCATTTCCTTTTCAGTCGAAGTCGTATCTGATTGAATCCGGCATAATCGGAAAACAATATTGCCGCAACTGTGGGGAAAGATGCGAATTAAAGTTTTTTAAATGAATAAAATCGCTTTTACGGTCTGGTGACATATTACGTTCAAAACTCGGACGGAAATGAGTCTGTCTGGCATTTGTGTTTTAATGACATTGCAGTTTCATACGGTATGTGTTTTTCTATAATGGAGTTTGTTTGTCTTAAAAGACGTTTTCTGCTTTTATTTTCTAAAAAAACAACAGTGCAAATAAATATAAATGACATATATATTGTATATTTGCACAAGTACGAATATGTGTTTATGAAAGACATGCAACATTGTTTTTTCTTTAATAACATTTATGAATAAGTTCTTATATAAAGTTTTTGACCTGTATTACGACGGCTTCAGAAACATGAGAGTCGGACGTACTTTATGGCTTGTTATTCTGATAAAGCTGTTCATAATATTTGTCATACTCAAGCTGTTTTTCTTTCCTGACTTTATCGGAGAGCACTCCACTCCTGGTGGGGAGGCTGAATATGTTTCGGGACAGCTTACCGGCAGATGAGCGTAACGGATTATAATCAATCACAAACAATTTAAAACAATAAAGCTTATGTACAATCTATTAATGTCTGTAGATCCTTTTGCAATAGACTGGTCGAGGGCACAGTTTGCGCTGACAGCCATATACCACTGGCTGTTCGTGCCGCTGACACTGGGGCTTGCCGTTGTGATGGGAATCATGGAAACGTGCTATTACCGCACGAAAAATGTTTTCTGGAAGGACGTGGCGAAGTTCTGGCAGCGTCTTTTCGGTATAAATTTCGCAATGGGTGTTGCTACCGGAATCATCCTAGAGTTCGAGTTCGGCACAAACTGGAGTAATTATTCATGGTTTGTAGGTGACATTTTCGGCGCGCCTCTGGCTATAGAGGGAATCGTGGCTTTCTTCCTTGAGAGCACATTTGTCGCCGTTATGTTCTTCGGATGGAAAAAGGTGTCGCCCGGTTTCCATCTTGCCTCCACGTGGCTTACCGGAGTAGGAGCCACGCTGTCAGCCTGGTGGATTCTTGTGGCAAACGCATGGATGCAGTATCCTGTAGGATGTGAGTTCAATCCTGACACCGTCCGAAATGAGATGACAAGCTTCGCCGACGTGGCGTTGTCACCGTTTGCCATAGACAAATTCTTCCATACGGTCATTTCATCATGGATAGTCGGAGCGGTGTTTGTCGTTGCTGTGAGCAGTTGGTATCTTATAAAGAAGCGCGAACAGAGACTTGCCAGGGAAAGCATGAAGATTGGTGCGGTGTTCGGTCTGGTGGCATCGCTGCTTGCCGCGTTTACCGGCGACCTCTCGGCGGTCAAGGTTTCAAAGGTGCAGCCGATGAAGCTAGCTGCCATGGAGGCACTCTACGACGGTGGAAACGGAGTGAGCCTCACCGCCTTTGCGGCTGTAAACCCGTTCAGGCAGCCTGACTATGCCGCAGGAGGCGAGCCGCCTCTCCGCATAGGCATACCATACGGACTTTCCATTCTCGCCACACACGACCCGCAGGGATTTGTCCCCGGGGTGAACGACATACTCAACGGATATGTCCGTCCGGACGGAACACGAGAGCTGTCGGCTGAGGAAAAGATGGAGAAAGGCCGCATCGCGATAAACACTCTCGCACGATATCGTGAGCGCAAGGCTGCAAATGCCGACAGCAGTGAGCTTGCCGGACTTAACGACACGCTGCAGGCAAACATGCCGTATTTCGGTTATGGATATATCAAAGACAAGGCAGAACTCGTGCCGTACATACCTTTGTGTTTCTATGCCTTCCGTGTAATGGTGGGTCTGGGGGCATATTTCATACTTCTTTTTGCTGTCATAATATTCCTGCTCTACAAACGTGACATACAGAAATACGGCTACCTGCTGTGGCTCGGAGTCCTGTCATTGCCGCTTGCATACATTGCCAGTGAGGCGGGATGGATAGTGGCGGAAATGGGACGGCAGCCTTGGGCGATACAGGATCTGCTGCCTACGTGTGCGGCAGTGTCCGACATAAGCGCCGGTTCGGTGGCTGTGACATTCTTCATATTCCTCGCCCTGTTCACCACGCTGCTCGCTGTAGAGGTAAACATACTCTGCAAACAGATAAAGAAAGGTCCGGAATACACCGCCAATTGAGCACTTTGTATATTCCGCAGGTCATGATCTGATTAGCAGACTTGTTTTCAGAGACTTGTGGAAGCGGTGACATAAAACGTTAAACATTAAAACAAATGAAAATTATGACATACGAATTTTTGCAACATTATTGGTGGCTCGTTGTGTCGCTTCTTGGTGCGCTGCTTGTCTTTCTCATGTTTGTACAGGGAGCAAACTCCATGATATTCAGTCTGGGACGTACTGAAGAGGAACAGCGCATGGTGGTGAACAGCACCGGCCGCAAGTGGGAACTGACGTTCACAACCCTTGTAACGTTCGGCGGAGCGTTCTTCGCTTCGTTCCCGTTGTTCTACAGCACCAGTTTCGGCGGAGCCTACTGGCTGTGGATGCTCATTCTTTTCTCGTTCGTGCTTCAGGCAGTGAGTTATGAGTTTCAGAACAAACTGGGAAATCTGCTCGGCACACGCACGTTCAGATGGTTTCTCGTAGCTAACGGCATTCTCGGTCCGTTGCTTCTCGGAGGGGCTGTAGCGACATTCTTCAACGGTTCCAACTTCATTGTCGACAAGAACAACATTGCCGGCGGCTTACAGCCTGTCATAAGCCGTTGGGCAAACAGCAGCGGAGGACTGGATGCTCTGCTCGATGTCTGGAATCTTGTGTTGGGCTTCGCCGTGTTCTTCCTTGCCCGTGTGCTCGGCACTTTGTATGTAAGGAATAATGTGAATGATGAGAACATACGCAACCGTTGTGGCGTGAGGCTTTTGGGTGCTGCGGTGCCGTTCCTGATACTTTTCGTGGCGTTTGTCCTGCATGTCCTGCTGAAAGACGGTTATGCCTACGATGCCGCGACAGGTGAGATAAGCATTGTGCCGGGTAAGTATCTTGACAACATGCTTACCATGTGGTATGTATTCGCGGTCTTTGTAGCAGGTGTGGCGCTTGTGCTTTACGCCATAGCAAAATCCGTATTGGACAAGACATATATCAAGGGCATCTGGCCCGCCGGTACAGGTGTGGTTCTGACAGTGCTGGCACTGCTGCTATGCGCGGGATGGAATGGCACTGCATATTATCCGTCCAATGCCGACCTGCAGAGCTCGCTGACCATCGCCAACAGCTCCAGCAGCGAGTTCACGCTGTCGGTCATGGCAGTGGTATCGCTTCTCGTGCCGTTTGTCCTGGCATATATCGCATATGTATGGCGTGCCATGGACAGAAAGAAGATTGATAAGGCAGAGCTCGGTACAGACGAGATGTATTGACAACTGATTATGATTCTGGTATGAAAGACGGATATGTCATGTATAAAAACAGGAGTATACGAATGCTGAGACAGATATTATTATGTATAGTAATGTTGTCAGCCGGAATTCCGGCAGTAGGGCAGGACACTCTGCGTCATGAGGTTCTGCTTCAGACCAACAAGGGAAACATACGCATATCCCTATACAACGAGACACCGCTCCATCGCGACAACTTCCTTAAGAATGTGCGTGAGGGATGGTATGACGGACTGTTGTTCCACCGGGTCATAAGCAATTTCATGATTCAGACGGGTGATACGGCAAGCCGGCATGCCGAGCCGGGACAGCTCTTGGGGGAGACTTCTGAGACATACACCGTGCCGGCTGAGTTCCGCTGTCCGCAGATTTATCACAAGCGTGGTGCGGTGGCTGCCGCCCGTGAGGGCGATGCCGACAATCCTGAGCGCAGCTCCTCTATGAGCCAGTTCTACATTGTCTATGGCATACGCTACAATGACGCCATGCTCGACAAGACCCAGCAGAAGCTTGATGTCACGACCGACGGCAAGGTGAGGCTTACGCCTGAGATGCGTGAGACATACCGTACGCTCGGCGGAACACCTCATCTGGACGGACAATATACGGTGTTCGGTGAGGTGACTGAGGGTATGGATGTGGTGGAGAGCATACAGGGCGTGCAGACCGACTCGAACGCGCGACCCTTGGAAGATATAAGAATAGAGAAAGCGACGGTCGTGAAATGACCTCCATAATGATTTTTTATATCTGAAAATAAGGTAAAGACATACCTCCTTTTTATTATATCAAGCCTTCCGGTGACAGTTTACAACTTGTTGTCGGAAGGCTTTTTTCATTCCGGTACGCATCAATATTCATCCGTATGTCGTGCTGCCTGCGTTGTGGCAAGGCTCCGGTTTTGTAGATGATGAAGCGCGATTTATGCATAAAATAGGATTCGGTCCGGCAATGCCAAAGCAGGGAAGTCACAGTCTTTCGTCTTTGTCGCTGCTCTTGCCTTTCACTATATTTGTATAATATAGGATGCGGCTCGGCAACATCAATCCCGGTAAAACGTTGTTTTCCCGTCTTGCTGCTGCTCTCGCCTTTCACTATTTTTGTATAAAAGCTGCGCGATTAATATATAAGAAACGTGGCTCTGGACAGTTGCGCAATCGCTGATGGTTAATCGGAATCTTACAGTCATGTTTTAATTTTGTGTTTATCATTTTAAATACACTGGTTAACCACGAATCCGCATAAAGCTTCATCCGCGTCAGATTCCGCAGTCATGCCGACCGGATGCTGCTTTTACCGCTGACGCAGCAGGATATACAGATAAAAAGCAGAAAACAGAATGTCGGCTGGAGTGATGGATATGGGTGAAGTGCGGACAACATAATGCAGATGTATTGTTATCGTTCAGATTGCCGGTTTGTGTTGAATAAAAAAACGTCATTATACCGCCAATGCTTGTTTTTTCATATAATTATCAGCTCTTCATCCCTTTTTCGCACCGTTGAAACTATCTTGCTTCCCGCTTTTTCATGATATAGCGCGCTGCATCTTAGACCAAACTGGAAACCAATCTGCACGACAGCAGCATTGATATGAATGAAATCTGATATAGGTTTGGGTTAAAATGATGTAAAAAAGTTTGCCAATTCTTCTGTTGCCATTATTTTTGCACCTATGAAACCATGGTTCTTTATATTTTTCCTTCTCCCTCTTCTGGGATTCGCTTACGTAGTGTGGCATGTCTGGCAGATATTGCCTCTTCCTCCGGCGTGGAAATATGCTGCGGTCACTGTGATGTCGCTGCCGGTACTTTGCCTTTTTTCCCATTTCCTTATCGGTCCGGACCAGTTGCCGCTGGCAGCCGGAAGAGTAGTCTATGAAGTTGGCACGTCATCGCTTTTCGTGCTTCTCTATCTTGTCATGATATTCATTCTTCTCGATGTCGGACGGCTTTTGAGACTTGTGCCTCAGTCACTTCTTCATCACAGTGTTGCCGGAAGCGCGGGCATTCTGGTGTTTGTATGCGTGCTTTTCATTTATGCCAACATCAATTATCGCGACAAGCAGATGCGCACTATGGAACTGCGCGCCGCACAGCCGTTGTCGTCTCCGTTGAGAATAGTGATGCTGAGCGACATGCACATCGGCTATCATAACAATGCAAAAGAGCTTGAGAGGTGGGTTGAGATGATAAACGCGTCGTCGCCTGACTTAGTGCTCATTGCCGGAGACATCATCGACGGCAGTATGAAGCCGTTGCGCGAAGAAAACATGGCTGCCGTTTTCAGACGCATAAAGGCACCTGTGTATGCCTGTCCGGGTAATCATGAGTATTATGCCGGCATTGCCGGCGCTAAGGAGTTTTTCCGTGAGGCTGGCGTCACATTGCTGTGTGACAGCAGCGTTGTCATAGGAGGCGAACTCACGGTCATAGGCCGCGACGACCGCTCGCAGGCTGGACGGAAGAGCGTGACGCGGCTTGTGGCTGAGTCGCCTAAGACAAAATACACAATATTGCTCGACCACCAGCCTTATCATCTTGACAGAAGCGCGCGTGCCGGAGTGGATTTCCAGCTCAGCGGACATACTCATTACGGACAGGTATGGCCCATAAACTGGATAGAGGACGCGCTTTACGAGAATGCGTATGGGGCGATGCGTAAGGGCAAAACAGACTTTTATGTGAGCAGCGGCATGGGCATCTGGGGCAGGAAGTTCCGCATCGGCACAAGTTCGGAGTATGTGGTTGCGGTGTTGAGATAGATGTCCGGAACGATGTGTTTTATGTGGTGTCTGCACGTGACGGTGTGCCGTAAGGATGTGTACGCTAACTGTCATGACGCTTTATTACAAATCCCGTCTGGCAGCATCCGTAATTTTCGCTGCCGCAATTCATACATGTCTATTATTTTATGGAAAATGCTGCGGACTGAACAGGTAAAAAACTGAAAACAAGATTGCAGCGGCAGTGTGTGGTATGGGGCGGGAAAAGGAATGTGTATGTGGTTTTGTGTATATCGGATGAATGGTTACGGATTAACCTGGACTGTAATCATGCTTCATACGTATCTCGTATTGATGTCCGTCAGACAGTTTTTTTCTTTTATCGAAGACAATGCGGATTGCACCGGGAAAAACCGGACGACAAGATGGCACAGACTGTACGGAGGGTTGACAAAATGCAGATAATCATGCGAAAAAGATGGCTATGACTGTCCTGATGACAGATTACGGTTTAACCCGAATCGTCATTAGACTTCTATTCTTATTTTGTACTTTTGTCAGCCGGATTTTATTCTGCTTTATCGGAGATGTAGCGCGCTACACCGGGAAAAAGTTTAATACAATATGACGGCAATACTGCGGAAGAAAGATGAAAGGCTGACAATAAGCCTTAAATGTGCATCCAGCGTTCCAATGATCTATTTGGGCTTAACTGTTTTTAAGTTAAATACATGTCACATTTTACGTGCCGGATAATCAGCGTTACGGGATTAAGAGTGTGTCTGAATGTCTTTCACGGTGTCATAAAAAGGAACTTGTATTGCGTTTCGGCTATAGTTTTAATGCGGAAAGGGCTTTTTTGCCATTCCATAAAGCATGTTTCATGCGGCGGTATAGCCTTTAATGCAATGCTGAAAAGGCTTTTTCGCATCATAAAAAAGGCTTTCCTGTGACTGGATTGATATGTCATTAAGATTCCGTTACGGCTCAACGTGCTGATTGTCAGTCTTATTGCAGAGTATGTGAAAATTGTGCCACAATTGTGATGTCGTAGTTTTTCTTCATCGTAATAAGTTTTTATAGCACCTTATTTTAACATATCTCTGTTTTTACACATCGTATTTCGCATAACGGCATTTGTTCTTTGCTGAATACAAACGCTGCCGGATGCAGTTCCGGCAGGCGTGTATGTAATGTTCTTTCAGAGTTTATAGTCTTTTGCCAGTCCTCCTTCGCTTGTCTCTTTGTATAGCGACGGTATGTCGTGTCCGGTCTGTTTCATCACCTCCACCACACGGTCGAATGACACACTGTGTTTTCCGTCAGAGTAGGCGGCGTACAGGTTGGCGTCGAGGGCGCGGGTCGCTGCGAAGGCGTTGCGCTCTATGCATGGTATCTGAACGAGTCCGCACACAGGGTCGCAAGTCATCCCCAGATGGTGTTCCAAGCCCATTTCTGCGGCATATTCTATCTGTGACGGACTTCCTCCGAACAACTGGCATGCGGCTGCTGATGCCATTGCGCATGCCACGCCTACTTCTCCCTGACATCCTACGTCCGCACCTGATATTGAAGCATTTGTCTTAACGACGTTGCCGAATATGCCGGCAGTGGCAAGGGCGTGCAGAATGCGCGTGTCGCTGAAGTTGTGACTGTTGGACAGGTGGTAGAGCACAGCAGGCATAACTCCGCACGAGCCGCATGTCGGAGCCGTGACAATGGTGCCTCCCGAAGCGTTCTCCTCGCTGACTGCAAGCGCATACGCATATACAAGACCGCGGGTCTGGAGCGATTGCTTGTAGCCTCTTGCCTTGACATAGTATGTGGGTGCCTTGCGGGGAATGTTGAGCGGACCTGGTAACGCGCCTTCATGGTCGAGTCCGCGTTCCACAGATTCTTTCATCATATTCCATACTTCCATAAGGTAATCCCATATGTCGCTGTTCTCGTTTTCCTTGACATACTCCCAGTAGTTGCGTCCGTGAGTGTTGCACCAGTTCATTATCTCGCTAAGATAGTTTTTTTCGTAAACGTCTTCATGTGAGTCCTGAAGCCATTTCGGAGTGTCGCCTTCAGACAGCGCGCCTCCTCCCACACTGTATACTGTCCATTCTCCGCAAAGATTGCCGCCTTCGTCATATGCCGAGAATTTCATGCCGTTAGGGTGGTAGGGCAGAAACACCGACGGTTGCCATATGATGTTCAGCCTGTCATCACCGCCGAACACCTCTTTTATAGCGGTGTCTGTCATGTGTCCGCGTCCTGTGGCGGCAAGGCTTCCATACAATACTACTTCTATCTTTTTCGCATCAGAATAGTGCTCGTTGAATATTTTTGCAGCCTTCTGAGGTCCCATGGTGTGACTGCTTGAAGGACCTTTTCCTATTCTGTACAGCTCTTTAAGTGATTCCATATACTATATAAATATGTGTTATATATATTATAATAATGTGTCATAAATGCTTTTGTCGGGCTTTTGTACGGCTCTGTTGTTATATGGGTGTTCATGTGTCCATACGCGCGACAGCCGTCCATGATAATCCATTACAAATATACACAGTTATGGCGATATGCGCAAATTAAGCCGAGGCTTTTTATCAGGGATTGCTCATCATGCTTAATCTGTATTTCGTACTGATGTCGTGCATGTCTGTTTCCGCTTTTGGGCGAGGATGTGTCGTGCTGCATCATGGAAAAGTGTAATAAAAAATGACGGCTGTAGTGTGCAGGACGGATGAAGTGGGGGCAGCTTGGCGTAATTTTATTAAATGCTTTCAAATATCGTATTTGGACTTGACAGCTTTTTTTCGGTGCAAGAATGGGTCTAAAACTTGATTATAATCAATTATTCAATAAAAATTCATGAATATTTCAAAAAATATCCCGAAAGATTTGGATTAAATTGAAAAAGTGTATACCTTTGCATCCGCTTTCAGGAACGAAGTACTGAAGCGAGAAGAAAGAGTTCTTTGAAGAAGATTACATAAAAGACAGAGAAGTAGTACAATGAGCACGGTTCTCCTTGTCTCGTATGAGGGGAGCCAGAGGTAAACGAACCGTCAGATTCGCAAGAATGTGATGTCAGGTGCTTTTTGAACCGAGAATACGGCGGTCCTGGACAGAGCAAACGACGCCTTTCGCTTCTGTTTATTCTTAAACGGAGGCTTGGGCAGTAAGATATTATACAATGTAGAGTTTGATCCTGGCTCAGGATGAACGCTAGCTACAGGCTTAACACATGCAAGTCGAGGGGAAACGACATCGAAAGCTTGCTTTTGATGGGCGTCGACCGGCGCACGGGTGAGTAACGCGTATCCAACCTGCCC